>Ga0209119_1002868_pt1 | contig 15404 bp, 21 predicted proteins | sample COG_03_FD_184747 | JGI IMG/M metagenome (GOLD analysis project Ga0209119, IMG submission 184747) | Pelagic Microbial community sample from North Sea - COGITO 998_met_03 (SPAdes) (version 2) | ecosystem: Environmental > Aquatic > Marine > Neritic zone/Coastal water | place: Helgoland, sampling... | reverse complement strand
CCCCAACAGAAAGAATAACAACATGAACCAGACTCAGAATCCGTCCAGCGGTTTAATGTCCGCCTCTCCTGCAGAGCGTTCAGAACTACTTAAGCTCATCCACAACGCATTTGGCCCAACGCCAACTCAACCACGCTCATTAGAGGAACGTCTCGCATCGCTAACAGAGGCTGAACTCAAACAAGTGATGCAGTGGGCGAAGTTTGTGAAGATGTCTCGGAACTTCGGCAAGACCAACCAAGCCAAGTCATACGCCCAGCTTACCCACGAGATGTATGGTCGGTTTGACGATCAAAGGAAAAGCTTGATCGCTGATCTTTTACAAGAGGCGGATCCTGTAGAGGCTGTTGGGTACACACCGCCAAAGACTACGGTGAGTTACCGTGATGAAGTTGGTGAGGAATGGATCACTGCAACAGCACAACCAGCACCTTCTCCTGTTGCAGTACCCAGCAAGGGTAATGAAAACTTCTTAGAGCGCCTTACTCAATCAGAAAGCTCAGGCGACAGCCAAGCAGAAATAACAATCAAGGATGGCCGTACATTTGCGGGTAAGCTGCAGTTCGGTGAAGCACGCTTGCGGGACTACAAATCGGCTACAGGTCAGGAGTTCAGTCAAGACGAGTTCAAAGCTGATGAAGCCCTGCAAGACGAGGTGGCTCAGTGGCACTTAAAGGACATCGATAACGCTATTGATGCTCTAGGTGATACAGCCAAAGGCTATGATCGTAATGGGCTACGTAGTGTGGCTCACTTGGGTGGGAAGACAGGCATGAAGAAGTTTGTGCAGTCTAGTGGGAAGCACAACCCCGCAGATGAGTTAGGCACGAGCCTACAAAGCTACTATGACAAGTTTAGCGGTGAGGGCGCATGAGGGGGCTGTTAAAGCGCCCAGCGCAATCTGTGGCTAAGACAGCTAATGCTCAAGGCCTGATGGCTAAAGCCAAGCATGAGGATGATGACACGGTTAAGGCCATGTTAGCAGCATTGGCTACTTACCAATCTGGTGAGCGCCATGAGTAGTCGCAACGAAGGCAGTGATAACTACTCTTGTGTCGTTTATGTTCTCAATGACATCCGCCTAATCCGCTGTAGAGACAACCTTCAATGGATTACGCAATACCACAGGGGTGGCTATTGGCGCAGTCGCTCCTACCATACCGACATCAGTACCATTCACAGAGATGAACCAATGCTTGATCTACAGTGTGTGCGTGAGGCTATTGCCCGTGATGCAAACAAGCGCCTGGTGCAGGCTCAGATAGCTTAAAGAGTCAGTACAGGCGTGTTGTAGGCGGCATTGGCGGGTTTGATAGGTACATACAGCCTAGAAGAGCCAACCAAGCCTACAACAGGGTTAGGCTTAGCAATCTAAAGCCTTCTCATTCATGCCTCACTACTTAAAGGTAGGCAAAAAGCTAAGCAGCCAATAAGTACGATAACTCCAGCCAGATATGTAGTTCACTGAAGTGAGCCTGTTTTCAATATGTCCACTTAGCATCGAAATCGGAGGGCTATTACAGCGCCAGTTAAGCTTATCAAGTATTATGCAATCTTCCCAGGCACCAAGATTTTCGTCTGATGTAGACATCCAAACAACTTCAGATTTCGACTTGTCTACTCTTACTTGGAGGGGGGGATAAAAGGCTTTCACATCGCATACGTTGTACTGATTACATGATGAAGTTTCTACCGTATAGATAATTTGAGTATCGCTGAAGTGCCATGTTCTTGGTGCAAAAACCCAAACAAGGCAAATTACAACTATCCCACCGAGCAGAATATTAGTTAACTCTTTTATGTAGTCCATCAAAGTTGTCCTAATACAATGGAAAGAGCAGAACCCACGCTAATCATCGACTTACCTTTCCTACAAAAATCCATCTAGAGATTAATGAGATTACGAGTATCAAAACAGTGACGAGCAAAGCTATTAAGCCATAATCAATTATACCAGAGGTGGCTTCTCTCCAAACAACTTCCAGGCTTGCTTCTGACAGAGGGTTTTCATCGTTGCACTTATTCCAGTAATAACTGTCACCAACGCTAGTCCAATTATCCTTTTGGCTCATCAAATAATCGATACATAACGATGAGAACGTGTCCTGGAACTGCTTGTTGTAATACGCCAGTAACGTGACCTCTGATGCCAACATCGCACCAAGAAGTATTAACCACCTTTTAAACATCCACACTCTCCCAAGCGTCAAAATAGACGTCAGCGACTAAGAAGTGAACAATTACTGTTCACTTTGGTAGCTGAACTAACATTGGCCCTACCCTATTGTTAATCTCATAGTGATCCAACATCAAAGCTTTACCGTATCTACTATGTATTCTCATTCCCTAAGAGTACCACTTATGGCTGGGCCTCTAAGGCCTGGCCCTTCTTTTAAGCGCTGGGCTGGACGCCATGCCAATGTTTGATAAGCTCGTCTTGAGATTTTGATTTAGGGCAGAACATTATGAAACGCATTATAGTCGCATTGGTTTTAACATTTCTTAAGGGTCTGAAATGAACAATCACCTTGCAAGAATAGTGCTTGCAGCCCTTACTTTGTCCATTCCTTCTATGGGCTCCACAGCACCATTAAATCTCGAAAATGGTGGATTTATTACCTGCGATTCCACATCAGGCGCTTACACCACTCAAGCCAGCAGATACGAAACCTTTGTCCACAAACCTGTATCTTTTTCGGCACTGATTGACAGTTCTGGAGAGATGAAAATGACTGCTGGTGACGTATTAGACTTCTCTCCATTTAAGTCTGCCCCAGGCAAAGCGTACGGCTACTACGGTCAGTCACACTACAGCGCTTTTCAAGTTGAGAGTGCAACGGGTCGGTTTTTTTTTACGCAGAACATGATCGACGAAGCTTTCATGATTACAGGTGTTTGCCGTTATCGTTGAGCTAGATCAGCCAATAGAAAGGTCCCTCAGTTGTTAAATAACCTCAGCATCCGTTCTGTTACTGCCATCCTCCTGCTGACAGTATTTTCAATCTCTGCAAATGCTCACTCAGGTGGGCTTAACTCCCAAGGATGTCACGCAGGGAGTAAGCCCTACCATTGCCACCGATCTGCTTCGGAAATGGTTCGAAGCAATTCTGGTGGGAATAGGTTGCGATGTACTGCTGGGAGCCGATCTAAAGATTGTCGAGGAAGCGCCAAGGTACGTTACAGCACCAGCGAAATAATCGAGGTTCAGTATCTTTTAGCTAGGCACTGTGGAAGCATACGATCTGACTTTGTTGACGGGGTTTGGGGGCAACGATCTAAGTCTACCCTAAGACGGTTTCAATCATCATATGGCTTGCAGGCAGATGGCATTATTGGCCCTCAGACATTAGCTGCTCTGAGAGGCTACGTCTCAGGTCGATGTGACTAATCTTCGCCTGGTTTTTTATGCACTATGCTGAACGCCATACCATGATTTGATAAGTTCGTCTTGATTTGTAGACGCAAACGAAAGGGGCTGACCTAAGGTGAAACTCAATAATCTCAAGCAAAACTCAGGCAACATATTTTGTAACTTTCTAGGCGTTACGGTAGGAACGATATCATTATGCTGCGGACTGGCCGAGGCTTTTAGTGGTCTATCTCGCTATCTATCTCATGGTGGCACCACTCAAGCAGCATACGAGTATGACTTCATTTATCTGATGCTAGGCGGAACAATCAGTTTTATTCTAGGCATTTGGGCAAAGAATGGCATTCCGAGGGGTTATCAAACCGAAGATCAGTAAGTGACCCATTGGGCACTTCAGCTTAATGAAGCTGATTGGCAGAAGCTGTGGACTACTGGATACTGGGTGTCGTTCATGAAGGGCGTTGCGGGACGTGCGTGGCGCTGTGGTTCATGTGCTAGTATTTGTGGAAGCGACGCCTTAGCTACAGTAAACGCAGACATATAGCGCTGCCCTAGATGCCAGGAACCACTGAACACTGTAGTTGTACATGGGCATGAGCAGTGTGCTGTTTGTAAGTCCAACATCTTTGAGTGCTGTTCAGGGGATACTTCTAAGACGGGCCATAACCTGAGTTGTTGGGTATAAGAGGGGATGAGAGTGTGACGGAGAAGAAAATGAGAGCAAAATTATCGTTCCTAGCTGTTTCATTAGTGGTTATCGCAAGCCTTGCTCAAGCACAGGTATCAGATGAGAAAAGTATCTCACTCAAATGTGCTTTGTCGAACGGGGTAATCAAACAATATCGGTTAAGGCCAAATGCAAATGAGGTAGAACATTTTAGCCTTCAGTTTAGTCAAACTTGCCGATTAAAAAATACCGATTTGGTCTATGATTGGACCTGCGATAAAACTGAAACAGTGTGGGCAAGCGTCGGAAGAGTAGATAGATACACAGGGCAGTTCGAGACTGAGTGGGGTATCCCACCTTTTGGCCAGTACTCTATGGATAATTTGTTTTTCACTGGGGTATGTGAGCAGGTCAATGAAGAACAGAAGTTTTGATTTTGCAAAAACTACGTCTGAAACACTCCCTTATTCCGTAAATAAGTAATAGTTTTTGAAGTTTATGGTCCTTTTCACAAAACAGAGCTTTGGCAAATCAAGGAACTTATCTAAAATGAACAACCAACAAGTAGTTTTAGCCAAGGTTCTGATCACTTCTTGTCTCGCCCTCGTTCCTTTCTCAGTGAGCGCCTCGCCATTGCAATGTGAGCTAGCGTCAACTTATGAGTTTTCTAATCCAAACGACACAGTCGACCTAATCATCAACACCACGTCACAGTCCATTAAAGCGGTTAAGATTACCGAGCACACCACTACTACGTATGATTGCGTTAAATCTATCATTGATGACTATGAGTGCTACGGCTTTCATGACAAGCCCTTTGAGGCCCCAACACAGCTTAACATCAGTTCGACAGAAGTTGGTTCAGTAGTGATATCAACTACATTAAACTTAGGTTTTGTGTTTGGTTATTCCGACAGTGGCTTCCAAGCAAGTGACCGCACATCTCGTAGGATCGCAATAGACTCGTATACTATCAAAAGCTGCAAATAGAGATACTAATACGAGGATTGGAACCTGAACATCGACGAAATGAGGCAAAGCCCATGGCAATACATACACTCTCACTCGCAATGTTAAGATAGCGTAAGGGATATTAGAGATGGCACTTAACAGTATAATACACTGGGGCTGCATCCTGCGGGTGGACGTTGCACAACCAATCAAGCAGGAAGGTTGGAAATACCTCCTTCAAGAAGCTAACAACTTTAACTTTGACGGCGAAATCTTCGGGCTTGGCTTTAGAATGGAAGACTACCTTCGAGACATAGGGTTTCGTGGTAGCGAGGCTGGCTTGGAGGCAGACTTTGTGGAGAGCGGAGTGCCATCCAGAGTTGTTGAACAGGTAAACTGGCTTGAGCATGTAGAGGTTAAACCCTTCAATGAGGATATAAAGCCATTCGGTGCCTATAAACTGAAGCAGTCCGATGTCTTTACTGTTCCAACAATGACTGATGAACTCTTAACAAAAGGCTATCAGTGTGATTGGCCCCCTTACATTGGCAAGATTAGTTAAGGTGATATAGTCTTTTAAAGACTAAACGTTAGGTCAGATCTTTCACGATATGGTATGCCTAGCCTTACATCATGCACAGAGAGTTTAATCATGGCGATAGGTATCCGCAGTACAATCCTTGTAATGGCACTCCTATTTGGGACACAGGCAATGGCTTATGAAGAACCCACATATGAAATCGTTTTCGTCACTGATGGCTATGAGGTTCGACGTTATCAAGATCGTTTGGCGGCCCAGGTGTCAGGCTCTTCTGCTACGAACTCTGCCTTTCGAAAGCTTTTCAAATACATCTCAGGCGCAAACACAGCAGCAGAAAAAGTTGCAATGACGGTTCCAGTCACACAATCTGTGAGCATCGAAATGACGGTCCCTGTGGCGACATCAGCCGAAGGCTACATGCAGTTTTTCCTGCCTTCTTCATTCTCTCCTGAAACGGCTCCAGTACCCACTGATCCTGGCATCAAGATCGTAAATGTAGAAGGCGGATACTATGCAGTTTTAGAATACTCTGGCAGATCGACAAATGCCAACTTCAACAAGCAACAAAAAATATTGGTCAATAGCCTAGAGAGAGACGGCGTCACGCAGAAATCAACGCCCGTCATGGCTACGTATAATGGTCCACTAACGTTACCCTTTATGCGCCGAAATGAGGTAATGGTAATGATAGACTGGAGATCAGAATGACCTATGCCTCCATCTTAGGGATAGTGTCTCACAGACGTTCAACAACATTGGATCGGATGATCCTGTCTTTAAGATAAGTGATTTCAATCCATGACTAAGATGCTCACTCTCATACTGGCAATTACTATGGGGTTTGGCACCCAAGCTATTGCCCACAGTGGTGGCTTAAACAAACAGGGATGTCATGCTGGCTCCAAGCCCTATCACTGCCACAGAGCTACCAAGAAAGCTGTTAAAGCCCCTTCTAGCCCATCCATCCTGAATGGAACTGTAACCCACGTCAGGGATGGAGATACCATTGAAGTAGATGGGGTAGCCGTGAGGTTGTCAGCATTGGATTGCCCAGAGAACGGCACTCGACAAGGTGACAAAGCAACAAGGATCGCCAAGCAGTTCGAAGGGTCTCTGGCTCGATGTGAACTTACAGGAACTAAGACCTATGATCGTTTAGTGGGCTACTGTTCTGTTGGTGGCTCAGACTTTGGATTGTACATGATGCAAAACTCTTCATGTAAGGTCTGGGAAAAGTACGACGTATGGAACAGGTATTAAGATGGATAACTACCTGCACCCAGCCAATGCACACAAACAACGTTGCCCTCGTTGCCAGTCTCCACTGAACACTGTTGTGGTTCACGGGCATGAGCAGTGTGTGGTGTGTAAGTCTAACATCTTCGAGTGCTGCTCAGGCGATACCTGTGAGACGGATCATAATTTGGCTGTTGGGTATAAACGAGGTTAAATAACCAATGAAAGATACCGTCTATTATCTCCCTGGTATGGGTGGACGCCTCAACACTGGTCTTGGCAGAGGCATCCATGATCGTGGCTACAAAATAGTAGGTCGTGAAACACGAGGTGAATACCAAAAGTACAGCTTTCAGGATAAGATTGACCTTGTAGCAAACGATCTTGAGCAACACTTCTGGTATGAAGAAGCCAAAGTTGTTGTGAACTCTTTCGGTGGCTACCTCTTCCTCCACGCTCAACTGCAGATGAAGCCGTACCCAGGCCAAGTGCTAATCTTATCGCCTATCATTGGCGGTTCTAAGCATGATGAAACTCATATGCGGTTCTACCCACCTCGTGCTGATGTACTCGTTGAAGCTGCAGCAAAAGATGAAGTTCCTTGTCCACTCAATAGTGCAATACACGTAGGATCAGAAGACTGGCAGAGCGGCCCTGAGGGCGTACTCAGCTTCGGTAAGGCCGTTGGCATGCCTGTAAGCCTTGTCGATGGCCAAGGCCATATGCTGAGCGTTGATTATGTTGGCGGATTGCTTGATGATCACCTGAGAAGGCAATGATGTAATGTTTTCGAGACAGAATATTGATCAAAATGAGCGAGAAATATGACTGCAGCAGTAGAGAAATCCCAGGCAATGGCCAGAGAGTGCATGAGTAGCGGCTATAAGAAGTGTGGATATTAATAAGTGCTGATACCAAGATACAAACGAATAGCCATTTGGATGACGTTCTTTCTCAAGCGTTTAGCTTATTGGACAATGGTTTTTTTATGTTTGATCACTGTGGTCTGGTTAGTGGTGAACATTCTAGGCCGAAACGAGGTGGACGCTTGTGATGAGTTGGTTTGCACCGCAGGCTATCCATGCTTCGAACAAGGCGACTGCCCCAGCACTTAGGTTATCCAAGGCCAAGAGTGAGCTTCTGACACTTCATCTCGGAAACACCAGTATTGGTGTGGTCATGGTAGCAAGAGGGAAAGCGCAATTAATGCAGGAACTGCAGCTAACAGGTAAAGAACTATCTCGAAGGAACGGTTTTCCCGCTCCTCTTGCAATTCGGAGGAGCTTTTAGAGTTTTGAATTAACTTTTTCGCAGCAGCTAAGTTGGCGAAGTCATTATCTTTAATGCGAGTTATGCGGTGGTTTATGTATAACGTATTTGCTAACTCTGAGTCCCCTTTAGCCTGTATTTTTGCTTTCGCCATGGCCACCTTGTCAATGTGTCCTTGTGCTTGCTCGTCAAGCACCAACTCTATCAACATATCCTCGGCAAGGCGCTGAGACGCTATTTTAGCTTTAAGCTGTTGTATAAGGCTATTCAAAGGTTACTCTTTGCTTGTTTACATGGCGGCAATCAGCCCTGACTGAAATCGTAGCTTAAATATATGCCCTAAACAGGTGGTGGTCGTAAAGTATCATAAGCAGAACACTTTTGGTTCTATGTTTTAGTTAGTCTCCCTGCCAAAACTCCGTGCATGTATTCTTCCATAGACGTACTACGGGATACCCGCCACTGGCCCTATTCCGCCCCCCCCCGCCTAACCCAAACATCATTGTTTCCACCAAAGAAACACCAATAAAACATAGTAAATGTAATATGAATGACCGTTGATGTTTTACATATAGACCGTTAAGCATCATCTCAGAGTCAAATAGAGAGGCACTGATGATGCAAAGCTTTGTTAGATACTTCCGTGTGTCCACTACGGGTCAGGCTGCGTCAGGGCTTGGTCTAGAGGCACAGGAGCGGGACGTTCAGCTTTATCTGGACAACTATCTTGATGATGAACACGAAGTGATTGCTTCGTTCACAGAGGTAGACAGTGGCGGCAAAGAGAGCCGTGCTGAATTGGCTAAGGCTATTGATGTCTGCAAGCGGAACAAGGCCACGCTTATAGTTAGCAAGGTTGACCGCCTATCCAGAGACATCCACCACCTGTCGGGTCTGATGAAGGATAAGAAGCTTAACTTCCGTGTCGCTTCACTGCCCAGCGCAGATAAGAATATGCTCTACTTCTATGGCATCATGGCGGAAATGGAGCGTGACTTCATTAGTACTCGCACCAAGGCTGCACTAGCTGCAGCTAAAGCTCGTGGTGTTAAGCTTGGCGGTGCAAGACCTGAGGCGGAAGCCCGTCACAAGGCAGTACGAGAGGAAGCTGATGCACGTGCTAAAACCATTGCACCTACTATCACGTCAATGCGGGAGAGTGGCAGCACGTGGGATGAGATTGCCAAGCAGTTAAATGCCATGAGTGTGCCGACTGCACGTGGCGGTAAATGGTATGGCAAGACTGTTCTTAATGCAGCGAATAGGCTGTGAGGTTAAAACTATTTGCAGAGTGTCTCATAGACTGACAGTCTGGATGTGATACTTAAGGAGTTGGTCAGTAATGATAAAGCAAAACACCCGTCTCATAGCCTTATTTATAATCACTGGTTCTCAGGCTAATGCCGCTGACAGTTATAAAGTTGGTGATGCTTTCTATTGCAATGAAACCGCAGTGACGTTCTCTAACCAGGAAGTGGACTGGAAGGCAGTTAACGGAAAACTTGAGGCTTTTAGGTTTAGCTTAACCAAAGATTCACAAGGCAAAACGCTTATAAAGTTTGGCTCAAGTGGTTATTTTACTGGTTCAACAATGAGTGTTGGAAAGACATCTTGGATGTTGATGGCCGACGACGAACACAGCAAGTTTAAATTACATAAAGGACGGTTCACGTATGCGTCTGCTGGTGTCTTTCAAGTAATTATGCGCACGGGTACCTGCGATAAGTTCTGATAAAGTCTGACACTATACACAGTGCCATTAGAGAGACAGACATATGGATAATGCAACAATCTTGATCGTAGTAATCGTTGCTGTAATTGCTCTACTTTTTATTGCACTTGTAGCTACAAGCTCGTTGTTTTTAGGAGCAACTCTTCTTCTAGCTTGGGCCTCATCGCAGGGTTTCATAGGAGTTGCTATCTACTTCGCTCTGTGGATATTTGCCTTTCCATTGATGCTTATTGCCTCAATCATAACTGGCCTTATTTCTGGTTGGACACTCGACAAAGAGGAACGAGAAGAAAAGCGAATGCAGGCTTGGAGAGATAAGAACCTTGGCACTCAAAGCGCCAAGCAAACAACACCCACTGATCCAGAAGAGCGGCGCAAATGGGCGAACCGTTTGCCGCCATACGACCAGTAATCGCAGCAGACGGCTGCAAGGGCAGAAAGCGTTGAGGTAACAGCATGAACATATTCAAAATGCACAGTGATCTAGCAGAGCGACTGCGCCTCAAACTTGGTTGGAGTCATTACGCAGTATACTGGGTTTCGTTCATCAAAGGCGTTGCTGTAACGTGTTTGGTGCTTTGGCTGATGTGCTAATTAGATCATGGTGTGAGTAAGGCGCAGGTGTATCGTACTAAATTACTTTAATTTACGACTATAAAGATACTCAGTAATATCAGCCCCAAGCCTCCGCCAAGTCCGGGTATTTGGAGTTGAATATTAAATCAATAAAACTTTATCTGGCTTTCAAAATGACTTTGCAATCACCCATAGGGTACACCTCTCCAGACATCCGAATAACACTCTTGTTCGCTTCAAACTTACCATACAGCCGTTCCTTCCCTTCCAAAGGCCTGGTTGTACAAGCAGTTCGCATCTCTGCCTTCGATCCATCTGGGCATTGTGCATAGCCACGTTGTCGTGGTCCAGGCAAAGCCTTCACATTTACTCCGTCAGATTGAAAGTAAGAAGTACGCACAATTATTTGATGTTTGTGTAATCTATGGCCTGTCAGTTTATTGAACGTCAACTTTAAGTTAAAGCCATCACCAGTTGCGGAGGTAAGGCGGGCAACAACTTCACCTTGATTATACGTGCAGGCATAAGTTCCAGCCCAGCTAGATTTAAATCTGGCTGCAGTAGGTTTTGGTACCTTCGGACAAAAGTCTGCATTGCTTTTGTTAATTAACTCAACAAACGCTTTAGACAGGGCCCCTTGCTTAGAGTACGGTATGTTGGCCTTTCTCGCAAACTGCGCTGCAGCATTAGAAGTTTTATTCCCCCAGACACCATCCACAATTCCAGCGTCACACCCGATTTTGTTGAGCCCTTTTTGAATCTGAGTAATGAGTTCTTTTTTTGTATAGAGGGGTTTTCTTGTCTCATCTTTTTTAATGACAGACTGATTAGCTGTATAAAACGCACTGATAGATATCTGTTTAGAAACTGCCAGTGTAAAATCTTGAGAATTAAGCTGAGTTTTTTCATCACGATCAAACCAATACATCTCTCTGTCTTCAAACATACGCTCAAGAACAAACCGTGGTGTATCGAACTCATTTAGAAAGCCAATTATTTCAGACACTGTAAACTGAGATTCGCTCTGGGTCTGTTGAGAATTAGCCTGTATTTTATTAGGAGAGGTGAATTGGTGAACTCCTAGCATCCCGAGACTCAGGCGCTCTTTCCCACCAAAAAACATAAAGGAACAAGCTGATGCGCATTTTGCGTCTTCTGGGATCAGTACTCTCAATTCTTTATCGAATATAATGCCTGCCATACTCAAGCCAGCCCAAACGCTTCCGCCAGGACTTGCCAAAACTAAAGTATCAATGTCATGATTTCGAAGTGCTTTTCTCAGTTCGAAGTTATCCCCTGATTTTATCTGATCTATAAAGAAAAGAGTATTAGGAACCTCAGAATTAAATATAAAACTACCATATTTCCGCTCTTCGGCTTTCGATAGGTTAGTCCAACTAGCCAGGAGCAAAACTGTTATGACAATACGGAAAACATTCATCGTTTCACTGCCTTAGATTTAAGTTGTGTGTAAGTATTTATACTTTTGACGACATATTAGTCCATCAAGATCGCCAACAATAACTATATTGATATTAGTAATAGTGTTTAATAATTGAGTGTAGCCGTTACATGTCGTGTGCTTTGGCTGATGTGCTAACTCGCTTAAGTCACGATCACGTAGATCTTAGCCACCAAAGCGATGGCGATAATCGTGAGGCAGATCTTATTGAAGTTGGACATTGTTTAAGCCTTTGATACCTCAGAGCGCACTGTAATCAATCAAGTCTTCACCCAAAAAACCAAAGTCTATTAAACACATAGCGTCATATAGTTGCTTGATTTCGTAAGCACTGCCGTAACGAGATCTCTCGCTTTTTTCTTTCTTGTGACCAGTGATGTAGTTGGCAGCTTGTGGGCTTAACAGGTGTTCAATGGTCTTCGTAGCATCCACAAAAGTGTGCCGAAAAGATTGATTGGTAAGACGAGGATCATCAAATAATTTACGTATAGTACGCATACCCGCCTTACTGGCTGCATCAGTCTTACCATCTTTTTTAATAGGGTAATCAAAAAGGCGCTCTGGTTGCTTCTTACAGCTAAAAGGTGATTGATTTCGTGGCGGCAAACAAGCTGCAACGGCAGGGACGAGAGGTATTTTACGCTTGGACGCCAGCCGCTTCACTACAACTTCTAAACCTGTGAGATCAATGAAGGAAAAAGCGACACCATCAATGGTCTCACTGCAGATACGATCCCACGTCAACAAAGCTATCTCGTCCAAACGACAACCAGTACCTATACAAAGCTGGAATAAAAGCTGTTCTCTTTGCTTCTTAGGCGAGGCCAGAAGCTCAACCAGTTGTGCATTAGTGTAAGATATTGGCTGAACTTCTTCATAGCCCTTCTGTTGGGTCCTCTGCTTGTATTTATCCCAGACACTCGTTGGAATAGTCCCCTCCGTGTAGGCATAATTTAAGACACCTTTGACAGCAGCAATATGGCGATTAAGCGTAGATGCGGAGACTCCAGAACCTCTGAACTTTGGAATGATAACACGGTTGTCGACCATTTCATCAATGTACGAGTTAAGGAGTTTACGCCCAACAGCGCCACTAAAGTTACTCATGTCTATGTCACCTGCCCAGCGCATAAACTTATCAACACTGGCTATGTAGTCATCCCGTGTTTTGCCTCGCTGAATACTTTTATCATCTAAGAATTGAGACGAGGCATAAAAGGACTTGGCGACATCAGCGAATAACTCTTTACGCTTTTTGGGAGCATAATCTTCGGTTGTCACCTTACGAAACTCAGCAGTTAACTTATCCATCAGGGGTTCTATGATCGTGTGTATACGACCCAATGTCATTGCCTCTTCTGGGTCACCGTATCCATCGCTTGCCAGCACGAAGCCAGCTTGGTTGCGTATACCTTCGTAGTAATCCCAGCGGTCATCTGGATGGAACAAAGCTTCAGCTACTCTTTCAGGTGCCTCAACATATTCTGAGGCGGCAGTGATGGAGTGAACCTGCATTGCATCAGCTAAAGCCATGTAGGCAATTACCAAAGGGTGGCTTACGCTGTCTGCCCTATCAAACTCCCGCCATATCTCTGCCTCCTTGTCACGCAATCTGTCGTTAGCAATTCTGCGATCAGTGGTACCTAATGATTTAAGCATAGGAACATTGGGTTTTTTATTTAGGGCTTCACGCAATCTTTCAGGTATCTGCACACGTGCATAATAGTTAGGACGACCTGATTTCTGTGAAAGAGTCGCTCTTGGATAAGCCAATATAATTGTCTCCTACACTCAGGGAACAATGCGATCTGGGATGTCATTATACCCCACACTATACCCCGCAAAATACCCCGAGGGGCTTGCGCCATTAACAAATATGCTATGTTATTAGGGGGTAATTGGTCAACAGGCCATAATGGCGGAGGAACAGGGATTCGAACCCTGGGAGGACTTTCACCCTCGTCGGTTTTCAAGACCGGTGCATTCGACCACTCTGCCACTCCTCCGACAAGCACTTCCTAGTGTGGGTGAAAAAATTCCGCAAGCCCACTTTTGAAGAAAATTGCGCCTGCAAGATCTGAACGCGTTGGGGATTTATGCCGATCCATGCGCGAGACACTTTTCAGATCCTCTTTGACAGGATAGAGTGCCCGCAAGATCTTCGTTAGGAGACTGTTAATTATAGCGATAATTGACAAATCAGGCGTGAACAGTGCCGTGAACAGGCAAGGAATACATGCGATGGGCAGCGCGGACATCATCAATCGTTTTGGTAAATTCGCCAAGAATGGCAGCATCGTTGCGTTTTCAACACTTATTTTGGCGGGTTGCGACGACATAGGCCAATTTAATCTTGGTCAATCACTACGTGGAAATGGAGCAAGCACTGCACCACAGCGCGCTGGAAATGCCACAAAAACAACCGAGCGCGATGTTGAAGCGCCACAAGTTTTCTCAGCGACCGAAGATGGTCTATGGGACGGACGCCCCTCGTTGGGTGGCGTATGGGTCGCACACCCCGATGTGAAAGACCCAGAGCGCGTCATCATCCGCAACACGACCAACGGAAATTTTGTCGTCGGGGCCTTGTTCCGCCGCGCTCGTGATCTTCCCGGACCGCGTTTGCAAATTTCGTCTGATGCAGCAGAAGCGTTGGGTATGTTGGCTGGTGCACCAGCGCAACTGAATGTCACGGCCCTGCGCAAAGAACAGATCGCCGATGCCGTTCCCGAAATCGTCGGTACTGTTGCAGCCCCTTCCGAAGTCAGCGAAACCGCGCTTGACCCAATCGCTTCCGCCGCCGCCGCAATCGACGCCGCCGCGCCAACATCGCCTACAGTTGCGACAGCTCCAACAAAGCCACCTGCCCCGCGCCCAACCAATTCCAGCCTTGAGAAGCCATTTATCCAGCTTGGTATTTTCTCAGTCGAAGCCAATGCCACCCGCACCGGTCAACAGATGCGCAACGCAGGTCTTATTCCAACGATCAAACGCGGTGAACGCGGGGGCAAACCGTTCTGGCGTGTCCTTGTTGGTCCCGCGACAAACAAATCAGAACGCACTACTTTGCTCAAAAAGATCAAAGGCGAAGGTTTCTCTGACGCCTACGCCGTCACGAACTAAGCCTATTTTCGGGAGTTATCCAACATGATCAGCACCAATCAGATCCGCCATATTGCAGCTGCTTTTGTACTGATCATTGTTGGGGCACAAGCCAACGCTTTTGAAACACGCGCAACTGCCGCTTATGTGATTGATCAAACAACGGGCACTGTTTTGCTGAACAAGAACGCGGACACACCTTTGCCACCTGCATCGATGTCCAAACTGATGACGTTGCTCATGGCATTCGAGGCCATTCGCGATGGTCGCCTTTCCCTGAACGAAAAGCTTCCAGTTTCACAACATTCAATGGATTACGGCGGATCCACGATGTTCCTGAACACGCGTGATCGCGTGAGCGTTGAAGACCTTATTCGCGGTATCATCGTTTTGTCAGGCAATGACGCCTGTTCGGTTATTGCTGAGGCACTTAGCCCAGATGGAACAGAATCCGGCTTTGCGCGTTTCATGACACAGCGCGCCCAGAAAATGGGTATG
>Ga0209119_1002859_pt1 | contig 15423 bp, 16 predicted proteins | sample COG_03_FD_184747 | JGI IMG/M metagenome (GOLD analysis project Ga0209119, IMG submission 184747) | Pelagic Microbial community sample from North Sea - COGITO 998_met_03 (SPAdes) (version 2) | ecosystem: Environmental > Aquatic > Marine > Neritic zone/Coastal water | place: Helgoland, sampling... | reverse complement strand
CTGTGGGACCAGTGCAATTACTGGGAAGTTTTCATCAAGAAGTGCAATAGAACCATGCTTAAGCTCACCACCAGCATACGCCTCAGCGTGGATATACGTCACCTCTTTGAGCTTTAAAGAGCCTTCGTACGCAATTGGTGAATGGAACTTTCTTCCGATAAACATCGCATCACGATAATGTGCGTATTTTTCTGCCACTTTCTTAATTTCTTCATGCTGGTCAAGTACTTTCTGTATCTCATCAGGTAACTCAGAAAGCGCAGTGAGAATCTCTTTTCCTTCGGCTTGTGTCATTCCTTTCTCACGACCAATCAGTACCGTAATGAGAATCATTACAACAATCTGTGAGACCACTGCCTTACTCGAAGCAATACTAATTTCAGGGCCTGCATGGTTATACACACCAGCATCAGTCTCTCGGGCGATAGTTGAACCAACAACATTCACAATACCTAGTGTAAGCAAGTTCATTTCTTTTGCTAAGCGAATCGCTGCAAGCGTATCAGCGGTCTCTCCTGATTGTGTAACTGCCATCACCGCACTCTTTGGGTCAGGAATCACTGAACGATAGCGATACTCACTAGCTAGCTCAGTATCTACTGGAAGCTTTGCATATTCTTCAATCAAATACTTTCCAACATGTGTTGCGTACGCTGCAGACCCGCACGCCACCATCACCAAGCGATTAAGCCCCGCAATCTGGTCTAAGTATCCTTCAAGTCCACCAAGCTTCACTCGCCCCTTATCAACAAGTAGTCGCCCACGAATCGTGTTTTTAATCGCCTGCGGGATCTCCATGATTTCTTTTAACAAGTAGTGGTCATACCCATCTTTCTGAATCTCTTCTGCTTCCCACTCAACTTTCTCTGGAGTCTTCTCACGTTTTTCTCCGGTTATAGTAAATACACTGCATTCATCCTTGGTCACTAATGCAAGCTCTCCATCTTCGAGATAAATAACGTCTTTTGTGTGTACCAGTAATGCTGATGGGTCTGACGAAACAAACATGCCGTCAGTACCGACACCAAGCACAATAGGACTACCCATGCGTGCAACAATCATTTTGTCTGGTTCGTTATCAGCCATAACTGCAATACCATACGTCCCACGAACACGCCGAAGTGCTTCACACACTGCCTTCTGTAGGTCACCTGCATAGAGTGAACCCACGAGCTTTGCTAGCACTTCAGTATCAGTATCAGAATCAAACTTCATCCCTTGCATAACTAACCCTTCTTTAAGCTCGCGATAGTTTTCAATAATACCGTTATGTACTAGCCACACTCCTTCACTCATATCTTTATGTGGATGTGCATTCTCTAGAGTTGGTGCACCATGGGTTGCCCAACGTGTATGCGCAATACCTGAAGTACCGCCAATAGTTTCTTTAATTTCTGCAGCAAGATTATCGATAGGGCCAACAGCCTTTACCGCACCATACCCAGGTACATAAATACCTGCAGAGTCATACCCTCGATACTCAAGCGTTCGCAATCCCTCAATAAGAATTGGTTCTGCCGTCCTACTTCCTACATATCCAAATATTCCGCACATAATGATTTTATTGTATCACGTTAATTAACATAGCATCTATGCTATATACTACTTTCTGTTTTATTGAGAAGTTACATTATTGTATACTTACCTTCTATGTTTAATACTCTACAAAATGAAGTCATTACAAATACTATTATTTTTGTCAAAGAAACTCTCGCCAACGCTGAGGGTGGCCACGACTGGTTCCATATAGAGCGAGTTTGGAAAAATACAAAACACATCGGCGAAACCGAGAGTGTGAACATGCTCATCGCAGAACTAGGAGCACTACTGCATGACATTGCTGATTCGAAGTTCCATGATGGCGACGAGGGAATAGGTCCAAAAACTGCTCGTACGTTCCTGCTGACACAAAATGTGAACGAAGAAATTATTGAACATGTTGAAAACATTATTCGGCATATTTCATTTAAAGGTTCTTTCGAAGGTCAAAAATGGACATCTCCAGAATTGGATGTCGTACAAGATGCCGATCGACTTGATGCACTGGGTGCAATTGGTATCGCAAGGACCTTTAACTACGGAGGGTTCAAGGGACGAGGTTTATATAACCCCGATATACCCCCAAATCTCAAGATGACTAAAGAGGAGTACAAAAATAGTACCGCACCCACCCTTAATCACTTTCAAGAGAAACTATTCCTGCTGAAAGACCTCATGAATACAAAAACCGGAAAGCAAATGGCACAACAACGCCATAACTTTATGGTTACCTATATCGAACAGTTTCTTGCAGAATGGGAAGGAGAACGATAACAACTATACAAAACAACAGCGCCCTAGGGCGCTGTTGTTTTGTATAGTTTAAGAATTCTTCTAAAAAATGAAGTCCTGACAAAGTAGATGTGGTGATTTCTGTGACGTTATTATTCGGTGAGGAAACCTCCAGCCTGATGCTCCCACAACCGCTGATACGTTCCACCATTCTGAGCAAGTGCATCATGGGTATCATCTTCCATAATCTTTCCATTTTCAAGCACAAGAATTCTGTCCATTTCTCGCAGTGTAGAAAGTCGGTGAGCAACGGCAATCACCGTCTTGTCTTCCATAAGAATATGAAGTGCTTTTTGAATCTCCACTTCACTTTCTGAGTCTAATGCCGAAGTAGCTTCATCGAGAACTAAGATAGGTGCGTCCTTCAGCATCGCACGAGCAATAGCTACTCGTTGTTTCTGTCCGCCCGAGAGCTTAATCCCTCGCTCGCCAACCATAGTGTCATACCCAAGTTCAAGCTTCATAATGAACTCATGGGCCTGTGCTTTCTTCGCCACCTCCTCAATCTCTTCTTGCGTTGCATCTGGATTTCCGTACGCAATGTTTTCCTTGATTGTCCGGTGGAACAGCAACGGCTCCTGTGGCACTACGGCAATGTTCGCTCGAAGTGAGTCTTGCGTTACTTCCGCAATGTTCTGCCCGTCAATTTCAATAGCTCCACGCGTTATGTCATGCTGTCGCAACAGAAGCGACACAAAAGTCGTCTTCCCTGCTCCAGAAGGACCAACAAGCCCAACACGTTGTCCTGGCTTGATTGCAAGATCAAAGTTATCAAACACCGTGTTGTCACCAAATTCAAATGTTACGTTTTTCCAATCAATCTGACCGCCCGCAGTTTCCATGTCTTTAGCATCAGCAGCATCTGCAATTTCATGATTTACAGCCAGCTCATCAAGTCCCTCCTGCATTTTCCCATACGCTTTTGCTACATGGCTGAATGTTCGACCAAGTCGAATAAGCGATCCTGAAATAGTCGAGAAAATAGCGAGCACGAGGATAAGGTCACCAGCAGTAACTAAACCAGCCTGCCAACGTAGACTAAGTATGTACATAATCGCCATACTAAAGACAAATACGATAGTCATATTGATAACCATGGTCATTTCCATATTAAACCAACTGTTTACATGCGTGACACGACTATCTTCAGCAAGCGCCTCTAGTCGAGCCTCCTCATGAGAAGATGATGCATGGTGTCGTACTGCAGTAATGTTGGTAAATGTATCCACGATATGCCCCCGTAAAGTTGTATATGTCTCAGCATTTTTTCTTGAGAGGATACCTTGTTTAGGGATTATGTTTTTATTCACAATCATAAGCATAACCAAGAGCATGACTGACAACATCCCCGCAGTCAGATCAACTTGGAAGATAAGGATATATGAAGTCAGAATAATCATTGATGTTTCCAAAAGAGACCAAAGGTATTCTTGAGCAAGGTTATTCGCAGAATCCACAACATTATCAACCTTACTTAGCAATGAACCAGCGAAACGGTCTACGAAATATCCGTGACTATGTTTCAAAGTGTATGAGGTCAGCACATTATAAGAATCATATTCCATGTTTGTGATCCAATTCATGCCCATGAACCCACTAAGACGCCAGAATAACGTTTCTATATATACTAATGCAGGGTATGCCAAAACCAGCAGCATGACCAAGCTAAAATTCTCAGCAATTATCCCGTCTACAACATGCTTGTAGAGTAGGTTTGTAACTGCTACTAACGAAGCTCCAGTCATCACCGCTAGGGTCGCAGAAATAGCCCACTTCTTATGCTTCATGGAAAACAGCCATATAAACCGCATCGGTGTATTTGGGATGCTTCCTGTATATACTGCTTTTGCAGATTGTGTTTCTTTTTGTGTATTCATATAAATAAAAATAGCTCTGTCTCAAACTTCTGGGAGAGAAAGAGCCTTATAGTACCAGTGATGACGTATCAAGTCGTACTTTCTTTCACGCAGAGCAGAATCTCCTCTTCTGAAATACTTCCTTCTCGTATCACCGTTATGGTGTCACCAATTACACGCACCACAGTTGAAGCAAGAGACTTACGTGATCCATCATCAATAATTTTTCCAATACACTGTGCCTTCTCGCCAAACTGCTGAAGAATCTCCCCCGGAGTTGAGAAAACAGGTGCTCCATGCACGTTTGCACTTGTGCACGTCAACGGCGCATCATGTTCATTCATAAAATCCTCAATGAGTTTTTGTGCAATAGGGTCAGACGAAATACGAATACCTATTGTTCTATCTGGGGCTGCTCGTTTAGCAGGAACAGTGTCCTTAGCGGGAAGGACAAGTGTTAATGCACCTGGTAAAAATTTTTCTGCGATTTTTTCAGCAGTAGCAGACACTTCCGCGTATTTACGAACATCATCCATATTTCGCACCTGCCAACTCGCAGTCTGAGACTCGTCTCTTCCCTTCAGAAGGAATAACGTACGCAACTCCTCTGCATCAAGCGCATTAACGCCCAACGCATACAAAGTTTCAGTTGGATAGAGGATTATCATAGAGCTTTCCAGTATATACTTCTCCATATCCTTTTGTCGAGGATATTACTGATTGTACTCTGGCTTATTCAACTCTTCAGCAAATGCTACAAGAAAAGCAGCTTGCTGTTGGATATCATCGATAATGAAGTCGGGCACTAAATGTGGCTCGTTTCTTGCTATATATTTTGCAGCACTCATTTTATCTTTTGCTTCTATAATCATGTCTCGATGACCTGCACCAATAAACACTGTAGCAATATTCTCATTACTCTTTGCGTACTCTACTGCTTGTACACGATTACCCTCAACAAAGTCAGAGTCATTCATTCCTCGCTCCTGAGCATTACCTACAAATGTTTCAGCTCCTGTTTTCCACGACCGTGAACCTTTCTGAAATCCCATATGTACATTAAGTTTAGTTAGTATGATATTATCGTATCATTCATCAGGCAAAAAAGTCCGGTTAGCTCAGCTGGTAGAGCGCTACATTGACATTGTAGAGGTCACAAGTTCAAGTCTTGTACCGGACACATAGTATTTATTATAGAATTATGGAAGAACTTAAAGATATCGTAATCATCTATCACGCGGACTGTCGTGATGGTTTTGGTGCTGCGTATGCTGCATGGAAGAAGTTTGGTGAAGATGCTTCATATATTCCACTTAATGCTTCAGTAAACGAACCTCCAGAAGGCTTGTCTTCTAAAGAAGTGTATATCGTTGATTTTTCTTTCACCAAGGACGTTTTGCAGACACTCGTTGATACAAATAAATCAGTACTTGTTATTGACCACCACATTAGCGCGAAAGAAGATGTCTTAAGCTTTGAGGGAAACATCTTTGATAACGACCACTCAGGAGCTGTACTTACCTGGAAATACTTCCACCCAGACACGATCGTACCTCCCCTACTTGAGTATGTAGAAGACCATGACCTATGGCGATTTGCACTACCTGAGACACGAGAGTTTGGTGTTGCTCTTGGTACAGTCGATATGACTTTTGAAAGTTGGGATGTGCTCATCATACAGCTAGAAGAAGAAAACAATCTAATCAACTTTATTGCCAAAGGTACACTCTTAGCTAAGTTTGAAGATAAGCTCGTTGCACACATGATGACACGGAAAGAACGAGTACTTTTTGAAGGTCATGAAATCTGGGTACTTAACACTTCAGAATACGCATCAATCCTTGGGAACAATCTCGCTGAACTCAATCTAGCAGAAGAGCAAACTCCTATTGGAATTGTGTATTACCACAGTGACGGCAAAATAAAGATGTCACTACGGAGTATCGGTGAGACTGATGTGTCAGCTATCGCTCAAAAATATGGCGGAGGGGGGCATAAAAATGCTTCAGGAATGGCTGTAGATTCGTTTGATGACCTGCCATTCACTTTTCTCTAATATGAACATCCTATCTATAGAAACAAGTTGTGACGAAACGGCTGTGAGCCTTATTAAAGTTGAGGGACAGTTTCCTGAGGCAACTTATGAAATACTTGGTGACGCAATCCATTCACAAATAGACCTCCATGCACAATATGGTGGTGTGTTCCCCATGATGGCAAAGCGTGAACACGTGAAGAAGATTTTACCTATGATGGAGATAGCGCTGACTGATGCTGAAATACTCACAAAAAGTACTGAGGAAATCCCGCGCGAGATTCAAGAGAAGCTTCATGAAATTCTTTTCCGAGAAGAAGGACTTGCTGATGAACTGATTGCCTTTGCAGAAAAACACGAGCGACCTGAAATCGACCTTATTACCGTTACCTCTGGACCAGGCCTTGAACCTGCACTTTGGGTGGGAGTAAACTTTGCTAAAGCAGTTTCATACTTGATGAATATTCCTGTTGTCCCGGTGAACCATATGGAGGGACACATCCTAGCGTCAATTTTTGATGTTGAAGAAGATGACAAGATTGCACAAATATCATTCCCTGCTATCTCTCTCCTTATTTCAGGAGGTCACACAGAACTAATACTCATGAAAGACTGGGGACAGTATGAAAAAATTGGTCAAACACTCGATGACGCAGTAGGTGAAGCATTCGACAAAGTTGCCCGTATGATGGGTCTTGAGTACCCAGGTGGACCTAAAATCAGCAAGCTTGCAGCCGAAGCACGGAGCAAGGATCTTCCTCCCTTTAAAGGAAAGGAGCTCCCTCGACCAATGCTTCACAGCAAAGACTTAAACTTTTCTTTCTCAGGGCTGAAGACCGCCGTCCTGTACGCAATAGATAAAAAAGAACTTACCGAAGAAGAAAAAGAAACACTCTCACGAGACTTTGAAGATGCAGCACTTGAAGTGCTTCTGAAGAAAACCAGTGCAGCACTTGAGGAGCATGGTGCAAAGACACTCATTGTTGGTGGCGGTGTTAGTGCCAACCAGTACTTTCGGCAAGAGTTCAATCGTCATTGTCTCACTAACTTCCCCGATGCAACCGTCTACTTCCCAAACCCAGGCCTTTCTACCGACAACTCAGTCATGATTGCACTCTCAGGTCACGCAAAAGCAGCCAACGCTTCCAATCCAGCAGCAGCGAGGTTTATAAAAGCTGATGGCAACAAGAGTTTGGATGACTAGACTCTAAATATAGACACAGAACAAGCCATGTGCTACTTTTGCACTAGGAGGTAAGCTCAATGAAACCCAATGAACTAATGGTGTCCCTAGGGACCACGCAAGGAGATATCGCATTCACAATCGCACGTATCGGTGAGAGAGACGATAGCAGTTCAAGTCAATATCAATTTGAATACAGTTATGGTGACTTCGATATGTCTTTTAAAGAAGTAACCATACGGCCAATCGCAGCAAGGACAATTGGAGGAATCGAAAGCTTTGACAAAGTGTCAGCGTGTACTTCCCGTATCACGTTCATCAGGTGTCCAAACCTGACACAACTATCAATGTTCATCGAACAACTTATCGCGGAGGAATTAAAACAGGTCGGCTTACTATAAGCCGACCTGAAACTCTTTAAGTGCACCATATTACATGGTATTATCGATATCTAACTATTTAACATCATGAGTGAACAAAACAGCAACATTCCAGAGGTATTTTTAAAGCCATACGACCCGGCTGAACATGAAAAAAACATCTACAAGATGTGGGAGGATTCGGGGTATTTTAGTCCTGAAAATCTGCCTGGTGAGCGTACCGAGACGTTCTCTATTGTGATGCCCCCTCCTAATGCTAATGCGTCACTTCATGCTGGACACGCTTTGTTTGTAACTGTTGAAGACATCATGATTCGGTTTGAACGAATGAAGGGCAAGAAAGCGCTCTGGATCCCTGGTTCAGACCATGCAGGCTTTGAAACACAGGCTGTATACGAGAAGCATTTACAAAAGCAAAAACGCTCTCGTTTTGACATGACTAACGAAGAACTTCGTTCTGAAATATGGGACTTCGTGCAGGAAAACAAAGCAATCATGGAAGATCAAGTTCGCTCACTTGGTGCCTCTTGTGACTGGAATCGTGAACTTTTCACACTCGATGACCGAGTAATCAAAATCGTGCACGACACTTTCAAGAAACTAGAAGAAGACGAACTCTTGTATCGAGGAGCTCGCCCAGTAAACTGGTGTCCAAAGCACCAAACGTCATTCTCAAACTTAGAAGTTGAGCATGACGAACGTGTCGGCAAGTTCTACTACTTCCAATACGGACCATTTGTAATCGGTACATCGCGTCCAGAAACAAAGTTTGGAGATAAGTATGTAGTAATGCACCCAGATGATGACCGGTACGCAGAGTACGAACATGGGCAAAAAATTGAACTTGAGTGGATTAATGGACCAATCACCGCAACAGTCATCAAAGATGAGGCTGGTGACCCAGAAATGGGCTCTGGTGTGATGACTATTACCCCATGGCATTCACATATCGACTTTGACATCGCAAAGCGACACGACTTGGACTACGAACAGATTATCGACTGGCGAGGGAAACTCCTTCCTGTTGCTGAAGAGTTTGAAGGAATGAACATCACTGATGCTCGAGAAGCAATTGTGAAAAAACTTGATGAGAAAGGACTTTTAGTAAAAATTGATGAAGAGTATAAGCATTCTGTTCCCTGCTGTTACAAATGCAACAAAGAAATTGAGCCACAGATTCGTGAGCAATGGTTTGTAAAAACAAAACCTCTGGCTGAAAAAGCAGTAGCAGCCGTGGATGCTGGTGAAATCACTTTTGTCACAGACCGTGATGAACGAGTCTTTAAACACTGGATGGAAAATATTGAAGACTGGCCAATTGCACGACAAATCGCCTGGGGTATTCCAATCCCTGCTAAAGTCTGTACTAAGTGTGGGCACGGTATGGTTGACCTTGATGACTCCATTACCAAGTGTACAAAGTGTGATGGTGCAGTAGAGCAAGATCCTGATACGTTTGACACATGGTTCTCTTCTGGGCAGTGGCCGCTGGCTACTACTGACTTCCCTAATGGAGAAGATTTTAAAGAGTATTACCCTACTTCAGTAATGGAAACAGGAAAAGACATCATCTTCTTCTGGGTTGCTCGAATGATTATGCTTGGTATCTACAGAACTGGCGAAGTGCCATTTAAAAAAGTCTACCTACATGGAATGGTTCGAGACAAGAAAGGAGTGAAGATGAGTAAGTCTAAAGGCAATGTAATTGCACCAAGTGAAATTCAGGACCGGTTTGGTACTGATGCATTACGTATGGGATTGATGGTAAATAACACTCCAGGCAGTGACATGAACCTCGACCCAGATAAAGTAAACGCCTACAAGAAGTTTGCTAACAAACTATGGAACATCACTCGGTTTACACTAGATGCTACCAGTGACATGCCAGAAGATGCAGAGCTCAACGAAACTGACGCACAAAACATACAGGAACATCTCGCGAAAGATATTGCAGACATCACCAAGAACATGGAGGAAGACCGATTTGACCTTGCTGCTGAGAAAGCCTACCACTTTGTATGGGACTACTTTGCAAGTGAGCTCATTGAAGAATCAAAACCTCTTCTCTCTTCAGAAGATGCAGCAGTCAAAGCATCACGACAGCGACTCTTGGTTGAGTACCTCACAACGTCACTTAAAGTACTCCATCCATTCATGCCATTTGTTACAGAAACAATCTGGCAAGAACTTCCAAAAGAAATGAAGGAGCAAGAGATATTGATGGTTGAAAGTTGGCCAAAGTCTGAGTAAGGGGCTCAATTAAAAACACGATGACTATAGTCATCGTGTTTTTAATTGACCTACCTACACACTATTTGGTATGGTGTGGCTAGAAATCTGTAACTCAACAATGGAACAGGCTCATGGAAGCAGGTAGATGCACTCATTTTCAATATATGAACAGACTCATGTTCGTATGTAAATTCACTCCATTTAAATCAAGCAAAATGGAGATCCTTGCAGGATGTATCGACCCTGTAAACATAGATGAAAAGGACTCTCTAGAACATATTTTCCCAGTATTATTGCTCGATGGAACTTCGTGGAAACAATACACTCTCTTGTTGCACAAAAAAATATCTCCTAGTCGTGGTAGATACGGAGTTATAACCTAGCCGCAAAGCGCGCCGTCCGGCGCGCTTTTTTAGTGTCATAAACATAGACTGTGTATGAACACGTACACTCATTTGGAGCTGGCTGGTACAATAAACCAATGGAATCAACGCAATTCGCGATTGCTTTTTTAGGCGGACTTATCCCTGCTCTTTTTTGGTTGTGGTTTTGGCTTCGCGAAGACAAAGAACGTCCAGAACCGTACCTTTTGATAGCCCTCTCCTTCATCGGTGGAATGATGGTTGTTCCCCTTGTACTTCCATTACAGAAGCTAGCAATGGACATGTACACAGGCGACAACCTTATCTTTGTATGGGTCATTATTGAGGAAGTACTTAAGTATGCAGCAGCCTTAGTAATCATACTTTGGAACAAAGCAGTAGATGAGCCAATTGACCTTATTATCTATATGGTCACCATCGCACTTGGTTTCTCAGCATTGGAAAATGCCCTTTTTATCTTCAATCCCCTTATTGCTGGAGACACAATACTTGCAATGACCAGTGGGCAACTTCGTTTCTTAGGAGCAACACTACTGCATGTACTTGCCTCAGGTACCGTTGGAGCATTCTTAGCACTTGCGTACTACAAGAGCAATCACCTTAAACTCGCTTTTGGAACACTTGGGTTGTTCATTGCCATTGTGTTGCATGCTTTGTTTAACTTTTTTATAATGGAGTCAAGTGGAGAAGCAATCTTAGGCGTTTTTCTCTTCGTATGGATGGGCATCATAGTCCTCCTGCTCATCTTTGAAAAAGTGAAACTCTTAGAAGCACGTCATAACCCAGCACATAAATACACATCAACATGAAAAAATTATCATTCTTAGAACGACTGACAGGATCAGTCACTGCAGACCAAGAAACTGACGTTCTTGACGAAGAACATGAGTTTGGCGAAGACGACGATGTGGAAATCAATCACTATGACGAAGAGTCAGAGTTTGGTGGACAAAGTGAACCCAATGAAGAGGTGCAAGAAGGTGAACTTCCTGTTGACATGTATCACACTGGTGACGCGGTAGTTATCCGTGCACTGGTTGCCGGAGTATCTCCTGATGACTTAGACATTGCTATTACGCGTGACATGGTAACCATCAAAGGGATTCGTGAAGAGTATCAAGAAGCAACTGATGAAGACTACTATCACCGTGAACTATTCTGGGGCTCATTCTCTCGAACACTCCTTCTTCCAGAAGAGGTGCTTATCGATGAAGCTGATGCACAAGAAAAACATGGACTACTTGAGATTCGTTTACCTAAAGTAGACAAGGACAGAAGTACAAGACTGAAGGTGAAGACGAAGGTACATAAGTAAAAAGAAAAACCGGTCCCACGTCAGGGGCCGGTTTTTTTGTAGATACTTATTCATGCGACAAGTCTCAGATACTGTACTTCCCTAAAACATTTCTTGTAGGTAAACACCGAATCAAGCATTCGGTCACTCACCTTAAGATAAAGAATGTTTTCACTGAATTCGAAGTTGTCGATACGATATGGAGAATCCCACCCCATATCTCCATAGACAAGCTTTCGAACATTTTTGAAAAGTCTTTCTTGGTCATCACCTTGTCTCACTTTACGTAAAAGTTTACGTAACATTCTTGAACGCATGTCTTTCTCCTTTAATTCTTGTTGTAGACCAACTTGAGTTCATCGGATTAACAAAATCCCACTTAGCACCTGTCAAACATCGGTGCTTTTTCACTTTGTGAAAATCAGATGAAAAGCAAAATTGTTTGCTTTTCATCCTCGGAAGGAACCTCTTGATACGAAAAATCCGCCTCAAGAGGCGGATTTTAAATAAATGGAGTGTTGGGGGGTAACAAATACTTAAAAGACGCCTTACAGTGCGGATTTAAGGCTTAGGGATGCAAAGCTGCTCCAGGTCTGGATTGTATTTGTTACTTTCATAGTGTTTTGATTATAACTTTTTTGGGTGTGGTGTCGAGAGAGTTATGTACAGGGTTATCGAACCTCTGGTTTCTCTTTTAGATAAGACGCTACTAAATCAGATAAAATTTTTGTTAGCTCAATAGACCACTCAACTGTTTTATTCCAAGTATGTTGAGTATCACCCACTTCTTCAATACGTTTTCTAAAGTATGAACCCGTTGTTGCATCTGCAAAATAAAATCTGGTTCTAAAAATATCAGACTGGTCATACGCATAGAAAACAAAATCCTCTTTTTCTCCGCCTTTTCCAGTTTTATTATAAAAATGTTCTAAATAACCCTCAATAATTGGTTTAGGATTTTGCACATGAGATGAAACATTATTACGCACCATTAAAAGAAAATGTTGAAATTCTGATGTCTTATCCCCATCTCCAACACCATTTATTGAAAAATTTTTTAAGTCATCCCACCAGGGTCGAACTCTACTGTCCAGCTTATTCTCATAACGAGTAAAATCTGCTGACTCCATTATCTCCTTATTTTTATCAATGCATACAGTCAATTCATGTAAAGTACTTACCAACATCCTGTTTAACTGGTTCTGTACTCCATTATATTCTCCTGCATGACTAGTTGTCTCATCTTGGTCTGGAAATCTATAGGCTTTTTTCCATTCATTTATGTGAACCAATCCTTTCAAATCATTAAAATAAGTTGCTAACATCATCATGTAAGCACTTAACCTGTCTCCATCGTTTTTCGAAGATGCATCCTGCTTCAATAATTTTTCAGGGCGAATTTTAATTAAATCAGAAGTAACAAAATCCTTTTTAGGGTTTTCCATATAATGAGTATAACAAATTACAACTGGGGCGGGCTCGGTCACGAATCACTAAGTATATTTCTTCGCTACGCTTAAAATCTACTAAGTGTTCGCTACCCCGGCTCGCATGTCGTACTCACTTCATTCCGTGCGACAAAGCTCCGCCTTTCGAGCCCGCCCAGTAAGAGGCACCAGCCTCTTCCTCCCAAGCACATATAAGAAAAACTCCCCTAAGGGAGTTTTTCTTATATGTGCTTGGGGGCGGGCTCGAACCGCCGACCCTTCGAGCTTCAATCGAATGCTCTACCAACTGAGCTACCCAAGCCTACACTCACCTACCTAAGTAAGTGGGTGCTATTGTACCTGTTTCTAGCTTTTTTTCAATACATTACTCCCCGCCTGCAACACTAATCCATTCTGTAAGCTGTTTTAGACCTGGAACTTCATTAATTCCTGCTTTGAACACATCGTAGTTTGATCCCAACGCAGTGAAGTATGGTTCTAGTACATAGAAGTATAGTGCAAATGGAAGTCCTACTAGAACGACATACCATGTTACGCGCACCCAAAATGCCCACAACCCATTGCGATGAATCTTCTTTAAAAGACTATTATTTTCTTCTAATAATTCAGAATTCTTCTTCATCAATTCCTTTAGGTCAGCATGTCCGTGCTCAACCTCTTTTTCAGTTTCCTTTTCCATAGTAATAAGTATATCATTCTAAAATCCTAAAATAAGCTTGGTTGAGAATAATCCTGACAATATGATACAGTATTCTCTATCCACGCTCTGGTAGTTCAATGGATAGAACAAGCCGCTCCTAATGGCTAGATCTAGGTTCGATTCCTAGTCAGAGCACAACATCGATACGGTTCGACTTCTTACAGAAGCTGTTCAGGTTATCGTTATTTTATTCAAAAATAACAGTTAACCTCTTGCGAAGTAACATTTAGTCACTTCTCACCTAGTCAGAGCACATACAAGGACCTCATTCATGGTTATACAATCTTATTCTAGCGTATTGGACACCATGAAAATAAAGAAAAAACTCTTGCTTGAAAAGTTCCAAGCAAGAGTTTTTTAATCTGCTAAAGCAGGCGAAGTAACAAATGTTTACGCTGCCAAAAGTTCAGCAACTTTTGCTTCGTCGAAGCCTATTACTACATCCTCCCCAATCCTAATAACTGGTACACCCATTTGACCAGTCATCTCAATCATCTCTTGTCGTTTATCCTGGTCTGCGGCAACATCGTGTTCTGTGTATTCTACGTTATTATCTTTAAAATAATCCTTCGCAGCATGACAAAAATGACATACTGGGGTGCTATAAATTGTTACTGTTTTATCCATACCTCTACATTATATCACCATTAAAAAATAGTGAAACTACCGCCAAAACTGATACCAGGGATACGTCGCAGCCACTTCTTCTTGTGTCGTGTCAGTCACTTCTTCTTGGCCAGTTAAGATGATTACCTGTTCACCTTCCCGCGCGACGTCGAAGTTTTTACGAATCTCTTCTTCGATACCGCGTTCCCCTTCTAAGTACTCCACTCTATCCTCGAGCTGAATTTTTCTTTCTTGTAATCGTTCTAACTCTACTTCGGAAACAGCTCTACGATCTGACATGTCCCGCTCAACACCAAATCTCTCATGCACACTCATACTAATAAACACTACAATCACAAACAGCACCACAATTATTGGTCGTGAGTATAAATATGTTTTATAACTATTTTGCTTCCCAAATTTCATGTGTATATGCTATCATTTTAACACTTTATATTTTAATATTTCTTACACATGAGCTTCCTATACGACAAACGAACAAAGAAGGCAATTAAGTGGGTTTGGGTTGTGATTGCTGGCCTTATTGCATTTAGTATGATTTTTGCATACTCTGGCGGAGCATCCTTATTTTAATAGCAGACAGCTTTCAGCACTCAGCTTTTAGCAAAAGACCGCAGGCTTGCCTACGGTCTTTTGTATGTATCACCACCAACTCAAGGAGGACTAAATATGAATTGTATGTGAGGCGGGGCAAAGTGAACGAAGGAGGTGTACGAGCAGTACATTGACTGAGTGAACTGCCGTCCCAACAAAGCAGACAACTTATATTTAGTCCTCCGACTTGATCATTTTCATGAAGACGGCTGGCGGTATATGCACATTCCCTGTCCCTCTTGCCAACGCCTTCTTCTTTCCTTTCTTCTGCTTGTCTAGAAGTTTATTCTTACGAGATACATCTCCCCCATATAAACCTGCGGTCACATCTTTTCGTACTGCAGAGATTTTCTTGGTTGA
>Ga0209119_1002846_pt1 | contig 15471 bp, 13 predicted proteins | sample COG_03_FD_184747 | JGI IMG/M metagenome (GOLD analysis project Ga0209119, IMG submission 184747) | Pelagic Microbial community sample from North Sea - COGITO 998_met_03 (SPAdes) (version 2) | ecosystem: Environmental > Aquatic > Marine > Neritic zone/Coastal water | place: Helgoland, sampling... | reverse complement strand
TAGATCACTGGGATATACCACTAGACTATCTATGTCCACCCGTACCCGGCAGAGCAGACTATATACACCATATAGCAGACCTACTGGGAAGCGACGATGATGACCAGATACCAAGAGGCCCACGGGTAAAAGCTTTAGACATTGGCACAGGTGCCAACTGTATCTACCCTATAATAGGTACTGTAGAATACGACTGGAACTTTGCTGCTGCAGACATCAACCCTAAAAGCATACAAATAGCGACGGCTATTACTAAGGCCAATAAGCTGGGTGTGGATGTAAGACTACAACCCAATCCTTCCAATATTTTCAAAGGAATCATAGGCCCAGATGAGCACTTTGACATTACGACGTGTAACCCACCTTTTCACGCGAGTGCAGAAGAGGCAGTAAGTGCCAATATGCGAAAAGTAAAAAGCCTAACTAAAGGAAAAGCTACAGATAGCCAAGGCAATAAGCCTACAAATGCTGTGAGTTTTGGTGGTCAGCATACTGAGCTATGGTGTGTAGGTGGCGAGCTCCGCTTTGTACGTGATATGATAAAAGAAAGTGCCCTTTTCAAAAAGAATGTACTTTGGTTTAGTACTTTGGTAAGCAAGCAAGGCAACTTAAAAGATATCTACGAAGCTCTACGAGCAGTCAATGCTCAACAAGTAAAGACCATAGATATGGGACAAGGAAACAAGAGTAGTCGCATAGTGGCTTGGTCTTACCATACAGCTAACAGAAGAAAGCTGTGGAGACAAGAAAACCAAAAATAAACACTTGCTACTAGCAAGAAACAAGAAGCCCTACACATACTAGTATGTGCAGGGCTTCTTAGTTTTCACAAGTCAAATTCTTTTAATCTTCGTAGGGTACAGCAAGTCTAGCTTCTGAGTATTTATAGAATTGATATCCTACTATATTCAATCTTTCTTTATGCTCTATATCGGCACCTTCATATCCTTCCATCCAATTTTCGAATGCAGCTTTAAATCCATTGTCGCTTACATAGTCCCAAATATTAGGGTCTGAAGATCCTTGGTTTACACTAAAAAGAATAACGATATCCTGGTCTAAGTGTATGACATCTGCTTGTACCGCAAGTGCACGTAGTTTATTATGAAAAGCACCATCTACATTAAATTCTTGAGCATTTGAGTGGTAGTTTACTAAGAATATTTCTTCTGTATTATTAATGGCTTGCTTGGTGATTATATCATCTGCCCAAACTTCTGCTTCATCTTCAAATCTACTCACATAGTGCTGACGCTCTAGCTCTGTACACGCCGAGAAAAAGAAGAAGCCGAAAAGTATAAATAATAGATGTTTTATATTTTTCATGTTGTTGTATTTTCACCTTAGTACGAGAGCTAGGGAAAAGCTAACATGAAAAAAGGCGAGCCTCACAGCTCGCCTTTCATATATTAAAATTGACAACTAAAATGCCTTCACCCTTCGACTAAGCTTAGGATGACGCAATTTAACCTACATCCTCGCTAGAGTCTGCAGCTGGTTTGTTGTCTCTATCGTCGTTACGGTTATCGCTTCTATTATCTCTACGATCTCCACCACGGTTGTCTCTTCCGCCTCCTCGGTTATCTCTACCTCCGCCACGTCTATCATCTCTACCACCTCTACGGTCGCCGTCACGCTTTTCTCTAGGCGGACGCTCTACGTATCCTTCTGGTTTCTCAGTAAGAACCTTCATAGATAGTTTAAGCTTACCACTTCTCTCGTCTACAGCTAGTAACTTCACAGTCACTTCTTGCCCTTCAGAAAGTGGAGCTTTGTCCATAGTTTCTAAACGTTCCCAAGAAATCTCAGAAATATGAAGCAAACCTTCTTTACCTGGAAGTATCTCTACAAATGCACCGAAGTCCATTATCTTAGTGATCTTACCTGTGTATTCAGTTCCTGGCTCAGGATCAGTGATGATACCTGTAATCCATTCTTTAGCTGCTTCTATCGGAGCACTACCTATACCTGATATCTCAACACGTCCAGTATCACCATCTTCTTCTATAGTAATAATAGCACCTGTTTCTGCTTGGATTTGTTGTATAACTTTACCACCAGAACCGATACAAGCACCGATTTTATCTTTAGGTATAATCATCACCTCTATCTGAGGTGCGTGATCCTTAAGGCTAGTCTTAGGTGCAGAGATAGTTTTCTCCATCTCACCTAGTATATGCATTCTACCTTCTTTAGCTTGTACTAGAGCCTCCTCTAATACATCATAAGAAAGACCTTCTACCTTCATATCCATCTGTACAGCATAGATACCATTCGCATTACCTACTACTTTAAAATCCATATCTCCTAGGTGATCCTCATCTCCTAAGATATCTGAAAGAATAGCGTAACGACCTTCTTTGTCTGCTACCATACCCATAGCGATACCAGAAGCTCCTGATTTCACTTGAATACCAGCATCCATCATTGCCATACTAGCAGCACATACCGTAGCCATAGAGCTACTTCCGTTACTTTCTAATATATCAGAAACGATACGTAGTGTATATGGGAAATCATCTGGAATCATTCGCTTGATACCTCTTTCTGCTAATGCACCGTGACCTATTTCTCTTCTACCTGGACCTCTATTAGGTCTAGCTTCTCCTACTGAGAATGAAGGGAAATTATAATGTAACATTAACTTGCTGAATGATTTAGCTTGATAGTTATCTATCATCTGCTGATCTAGCTTAGAACCTAGTGTTACAGATGTAAGTGACTGAGTCTCTCCTCTAGTGAATAATGCAGAACCGTGAACTGAAGGTAGGTAATCTACCTCAGACCAGATTTGTCTTACTTCATTAAGTGCTCTACCGTCTAATCTTTGCTTCAGGTCAAGCATCATATTACGTACAGCTTCTTTTTTAGACTTCGCTAGGTATCTTTTTACCATAGTGATAGTCTCACCATCTGTATCTTCCGGTAAAGATGCGATATACTCTTTATTAATAGCACCAAATTTCTCAGAACGCTCGTCCTTCTCAGAAGGAACCTTAGCTGCGTCATAAAATTTCTGATAAGTAGCTTCTTTTACAGTCGCTGCTAGTTCTTCAGAATTAGTCTCGTGGTTATACTCACGTGGTGCTTTTCTGCCACCCATTTGCTCACAAAGAGCAAGTTGTGCAGCACAATCTTGTTTGATAAATGTATGAGCAAATTTCAATGCCTCTACCATTTCTTTTTCAGAAATACCATTCATTTCACCTTCCACCATATTCACGTCAGCAGCAGTACCAGCTACTAAAAGATCTACGTCAGAATTTTCCATCTCAGCAGCAGTAGGGTTAATCACCCACTGACCATCTACTCTACCTACTCGTGGAGCAGATATAGGACCTTCGTAAGGAATATCCGAAATAGTAAGAGCTGCAGAAGCAGCAAGTGCTACTAGTGCATCTGGCAATATCTCTGCATCTGCAGAGATAAGCTGAATCATTACTTGGGTTTCAGCGTGATAATCACTAGGAAAAAGTGGACGAAGTGTTCTGTCTACGATTCTACATATGAGAATTTCTGAGTTAGATAGACGACCTTCTCTACGAAGAAAACCTCCGGGAATACGGCCACCAGCAGCAAATTTCTCTTGATAGTCAACAGACATCGGTAGGAAATCTACTCCCGCTCTTGCTTCTTTGTTGGATACTACTGTGGCTAGAAGTTTCATTCTGCCTTGTGATAGCACGATAGCACCGTGTGCTTGTCTTGCTAATTTACCCGTTTCTAGTGTGACTTCTTTGCCATCACCATAGGATAATGTTTGTGTAAATACGTTCATAATTGTTGCGGTTCTTCCGCCAATGTTTAAAAAAATGTTTCATCGCAGACCCAATGCCTACGAGGTTTTTATTTTTTGCTCTACATTGTTGAAATTAAAAGCTATCTAGACGCTATGGTCCACATGCTTGTAATTATTCGACATATAAAAGTTAATTAATCATCTGCTTTGGCCTGTAAATTTGTCTTTTTCACTCCTACGTCTTCAATTTTCAGATCCTTAACTATGGCTAAGCAAATAAAGATTGACTTTGTCGGACTAAAAAATACTTCTTTTCGGCTTCAAACCAGAAGATCAAATAACTTCTGAAAAACAAAAAGTGTAGATGCACAAAAACATCAGCGTTAGCTAATGTAATTTTTTGTACAAGCTAATTTCTCAGCTATTCGAACGGGACTTTTTCCAGAAAGGGTTTTGCTGACGTAGTGCCAGCATAGGCTGATTACTTTCTGATGCCTAACTGCTTGATAAGCTCACGGTAGTGAACAATATCTTTCTTAGCAATATATTTTAGGAAAGATCTTCTCTTACCTACTAGTTTTACCAATGTAAGTTCTGTAGAAAAATCTTTTTTATTCTTTTTAAGGTGCTCTGTAAGGTGAGATATTCTGTGTGTGAATATGGCAACTTGTGCTTCTGCATGCCCAGTGTTTTTAGCGTCTCCACTGTACTGTGCTATTAGTTCTGATTTTGTCTCTGCTGTTAATCGCATCTTTATATAATTGTAAATATTTCTATTTAAGGGTTGCAAAAGTACATTTTCTTATTAATTATTAATGGTTTCTTATCAATTATTAATTAGAGACAATCACTCTTCGCCAACCGCCCTCTTCTAACCAATTCAAATTTCGGTATGCTAATGTACCTTTATCATATGCTAGAATTCCAGTTTCATGTAAATCTGCTTTACAATCTAGGATTAAATCCATCATCAAAACCACCTTCCCATCGCTATAAAGCGACACTTCATATCCTCCAGTCGTTGCAAAATTTCTATCTGTAGAAGATAAGACCCACACGTCTTTTAAACTCTGGAGCTCTATATTATCTGTAATAATATACTGTATTGAGTCTCTGTAGTAACCTTTCTGCAACTTCCATTCACCTTCAGAGAAATCAAACTCTTCTAAAACTCTAACATCATTGAAATATAAAAACCTAAATATGGCAAATGAAACTATTCCAAGAACTGCCACTATGCCTAAAAGTTTTTTCATCAACCACTATCCTAATACCCTCCAGCCCACTTACGCACAAACCACTCTATACTGAGTAGCGACAGGAGTAACCAAAATATCCATTGGAATTTTATGAGGTCTTCTAGCTTGTTCTCTTCTGCTATCACAGATTTAAGGTTTTCATTTTCTAGCAGATTATTACCTAGCATCTCTGCACCTGCAAGCGAGACAAACTGACCTCTAGTAGCTGACGACAATCCTCTGAGCATATTAAAATCTGCTGTGAGATTCACAAGTTCCTTTTGCTGACCTACTATGGTAAAGTATCCTTTATCTGCAAGAGAAAATCCTCCTACAGTAGCTTTAGCTTCGTATAGATATGCACCCGCTTCTAGGTTTTGCAGCACAAGTCTGTATTGGCTTCCACTAGCAGACATAGTATGTTTATACACTTTGCCATCAGCGTCTTTCAGATTTATATTAATCTCCTGGCTGCTGATAGGATCTAGACTCTGGTTATATAACTCACCAAGCAATGTAACGTCCTCTCCTACTCCATACTGCTTAGCACTAGGATATACTTTTAGCAGTTTCTTATCTTCTTTTACCGCTAGGTACTGCACCATCTTAGTCACTAGACTATTCACCCCTTCGTGCGTTTCATTTTTCTCAAAATCTACCAGTCTCCACTGCCAAAGTCCTGTACCTGCTACTATTCCTAGTCTTGACTTATTGCTAGCATTTAGCAATATAAGCGGCTCCTCTGTCGTCACAGATCCTATCTGCTGATAGAGCAATATATCACTGGGTTGGTATCCTTTGTACTTGCCAAACGCTGCTTTGAGCGGAGGCCATTTCTTTATGTTTTGAGCTAAGTCAGCCTCTAACTCAAAGTACTCAAACCTTCCATTGACTAATGGCAACGCCGCGTTAGTACCTCTACCAGAAGCACTAAATTTAATATCTTGACTACCGCCATTAAATATACGTCTATCAAAATCATCTCCCACTATAAGCAATACCGGGATTCCTGAACGCTTTAGCTTTTCATATAAATTTAGCTGAGCTTGTGTAGCAAACCAATTATGTAAAATCACTAAATCTATATCCGAGGATACTTCATATGACTTTAAAGAAATGGCTGCTTCATAATTTTCATTTGTATTTACGGCAGCACGTAACATACCAAGGTCTGGATGTGGTGCCTCTGCCCATATTGCAACTTTCTTTTTACCATCTATTACATCCACGTATAGTGTGTATGCATTATTCCCTTTATTCTTTTCATTATCGAAGGTAGTAAGTCGCACTTCTACTTTATTCTGACCCAGTTTCTGAGCTTTTGCCACCACATCCGCTTCGTAAAAGAAATTTTCCTTATCTATAAAGATGCTCTTTTGCAAGATCGTGCTACCATTTAGAAGCACCTGCATATTGGCCTGTTTTCCCGCAAGCTTGGTAGCTTTCACCTCTATTCTCAGAGGAAATTCATTTCCTAAATACGCTAAAGAATTATGAGAAACATTATTGACGCCTATGTCTGCATATACGGTAGTGTCTCCCAATCCTATAGTATAGATAGGTACTTTGTAGTTTTCTGCCACGAAACTCGGATTACTTCCTCCATTGTAGATGCCGTCTGTGAGCAGTACCACTCCGCCTAGGTTTTGATTTACGTACTGCTCCTTAGTATATCTAAGTGCTTGTGAAATATTGGTTTCAGAACCTGCAGCAGTAAGTTTATCTACGGTCGTAAACTGTGGCACATTGCTGTATGAAATAATATCCACCTCATACTTCTCGGACAACCTAATCTGTAAATCGGCCACTTGCTTAGAGATAGTTTCTAGTGTCTCGCCACTTTGAATCATGGACTTAGAATCATCTACTACTACTGCTATTATAGGCTTCTGGGTAATAAATCCTGCATACTTAAGTACAGGACCAAGCAGCAAAAATGCTAGTATACTACCAAGTAAAAATCGAAGAATAGGCAACAAAATTTGCACCCATTTATATTCTACAAATCGCTCACTATCTTTAGACTTATAATAAAGTATAGCTGCATAGGCTGCTCCTACTAATAAACAGAGCAATACAAACCACCAAGGGTAGGCTATGGAGATATTCCAATTCAATAGGGCAATGATAATCAAACTCAAGTTCAAATTACAAACGCAAAAACAAAGACTCTTGTTACATATAGATTTTTATCATAGCTCTATTTGATAAATCTGTTTGAGATTGAAGTTCATCAAACTACCTTTGCCCCCGTGATAGAAACAGACATCATAATAATAGGTGCAGGACCTACGGGGCTTTTTGCCATTTTCGAAGCAGGACTACTTAAGCTAAAGTGTCACCTGATAGACTACCTTCCACAGCCAGGAGGCCAGCTAGCAGAGATATATCCTAAGAAACCAATCTATGATATTCCAGGATTTCCAAGCATATTGGCAGGTGAGTTGGTAGACAATCTAATGGAACAAGTAAAGCCTTTTAATCCCGGATTTACATTGGGAGAAAGAGCTGAGAGTATAGAAAAAACAGATGACGGCCAATTTATAGTAACTACGAATAGAGGCACCGCTCACAAAGCTCCTAACATTTTGATAGCAGGAGGTTTGGGCTGTTTCGCTCCTCGCAAACCAGAGTTAGCAAACCTAGAAAGGTTTGAAGATCACGGAGTAGACTATATTATCAAAGAACCTGAAAAATTTCGAGATAAGAAAGTAGTAATAGCTGGCGGTGGAGATAGTGCATTGGACTGGTCTATATTCTTAGCAGACGTAGCTAGTGAAGTTACTTTAGTACACAGACGTACTTCTTTCAGAGGTGCATTAGACTCTGTAGAAAAAGTAGAAACCCTAGTAGCCACAGGCAAAATGACGCTAATTACCGAGGCTCAAATATCTGCACTAGAGGGTGGCGATGAGCTGGATAAAATTACTGTAACCGAAAATAACGGAACCGTAACAGAGATTGATTCAGATTACTTCATTCCACTATTTGGGCTAAGCCCAAAACTAGGACCCATAAAAGAATGGGGACTAGACCTAGGCAAGGAAGCTATACTCGTAGATACTAAAGACTACCAAACCAATGTGCCGGGCATATTCGCCATAGGCGATATCAATCAGTACGAAGGCAAGTTAAAGCTCATCCTTTGTGGTTTTCACGAGGCCACACTTGCTATACAAAGCTGCTACAAACGCATATTCCCAGATAAAAAACTGGTACTGAAGTATACCACTGTAATGGGTGCTCCAGGGAGTTAAGTATGAAGATCTACCATAACAACCGATGCTCTAAGAGCAGACAATGTCTAGCCTTGATTCCACAAGATGGAGTTGAGATAATAGACTATATTAATAATCCACTGACCAAGGTTAAACTTACAGCATTAATCAAGAAAATAGGTATAGCACCTATGGAACTAGTGCGTAAAGGCGAAGCTATTTGGAAAGAAAACTACAAAGGCAAAGACCTAAGCGATAGCCAAATCATAGATGCTATGGTGGCTAACCCAAAGCTTATAGAACGCCCAATAGTAGAAACTGAAGACAAGGCTATGGTCTGCAGACCTCCAGAATTGGTGCTGAAGATGCTTAATTAGATCTAAGCTTAAGGCAGGCTAAAACCTGATGCAGATATAAAACCAAAAAACTAGGCAACCAATCTTGAGCACCATCGGGGCAGTGCAAAGCTACTATTTCCTAATTTCCACTTGATGCGGGTAGGGTATCTCTATGTTATTATCATCTAGAGTTTTTTTAATAGCCTCATTAGCTGCAAAGTACACATCCCAATACTCCCCTGATTTGGCGTATGGTCTTACAGCTAAATCCACTGAACTATCCCCAAAACCAATAATCCCAACAAATGGAGCTGGACTTTCCAAAACTTTAGGAACTTTTTTCATTGCTTCTAGCAAAACCGCTTTAGCCTTATCAATATCTTCATCATAGCCTATGCCTATCGTAAGATCTACTCGTCTATTGTTTTCTTTGGTGTAGTTAAGCACTTTATTGTTAGCTACTTGTCCGTTAGGAAGTATCGCAGTATTATCCGCTGGTGTGGCTAGAATAGTATTAAGTACCGTAATGCTTTGTACCACACCCATAATCCCGTCACTCTCTATCAAATCCCCTACTTTAAAAGGTTTAAAAAGAAGTATAATTACACCTCCCGCGAAATTAGACAAACTCCCTTGCAAGGCTAAACCTACTGCCAAAGATGCTGTACCTAAGATCGCTATAAAACTAGTCGTGGCTATACCTACCATAGAGGCTACAGTAACGAGAAGTAAAACTTTTAGTAAAGCATTGACCAAACTGCATAGAAATGGGATCAAGGATATTTCGACTTCTCTTTTAATCAGTATTTTTTTGAACCAACGATTAATCCGTGAGATTAACCACCACCCAATAACCAACGTAAGTATAGCTGCAGCTACCTTTGGCAAGTATGTTTCTCCTAATTCTGTGAGATAGTTTACCCAGTAATCTACATTCTCCACCTCAGTTACCGTTTCTTGTACTATTTTATCTATTGGCATAATAATTATGCAAGATTAACAAAAATCAGATAAAAAGGTCGGCCGAAAACCTAAGTTTACAAATAGCCAATTATCTTCGCCCTTAGCTTATATCATGAAGATATCATACAACTGGTTAAAACGATTCATCAACTTAGAATTACCTTTAGAAGAAATTTGTGAAAAACTAACTATGAGTGGGTTAGAGGTGGAGCATATTCTGAAAACTGAATCTATAAAAGGAGGACTTAAGAGTCTAGTGGTAGGACACGTACTCACCATAGAAAAGCACCCAGGGGCAGACAAGCTGAATAAGACTACCGTAGACATAGGAAATGGCACAATACTAAACATTGTGTGCGGAGCTCCTAATGTAGATGCCGGGCAAAAAGTAATAGTAGCTCCTGTGGGTACTGTGCTTTACTCTGACGAAGGAAGTTTTGAGATAAAAAAAGCTAAAATCCGTGGCGAAGCATCTGAAGGGATGATATGCGGTGAAGATGAAATAGGACTGGGTTCAGATAAATCTGGCATAATGGTACTAGACAGTAGCCTTACTCCTGGTACTCCACTCACAGATATATATAAGGTAGAAACTGATCATCAATTAGAAATAGCCATCATACCTAATAGAGGTGACGCTATCTCTCATATGGGCGTAGCTCGCGAACTACAAGCACTTACAGGTGAAAAGTACAGAAAACCAAGCATAGAAAGCATAGATGCTCGTGGGCAGATGCGAGTAGATGTAAGCATAGGAGATGCTAGGGCTACACCAAGATATAGTGGTATCACTATCACGGGTGTAGAAATAAAAGAATCACCAGATTGGCTTAAAAAGAGAATACAGTCGATAGATCTTAAACCAATAAATAATGTAGTGGACATCACCAATTTCATACAACATGAGATAGGTCAGCCACTTCATGCTTTTGACTACAGCAGATTATCTGGCAATAAAATAGTAGCCAGGTATGCAAAGCAGGGAGAGAAACTTACGACACTAGACGAGGTAGAACGAGAACTAACTGAAAAACATCTTATCATAGCAGATGCTGACAAACCACTTGCCCTAGCAGGTGTATTGGGCGGTATAGATTCTGGCGTGACTAGTAGTACTAGCACTATTTTTATAGAGAGTGCATACTTTAATCCTGCGGCTGTGCGTAAAACGGCTAAGAGCTTTGGGCTAAACACAGACGCTAGTTACAGGTTTGAACGGGGTACAGACCCCGAGATGGTAAGCTTTGCTCTGACCAGAGCAGTAAACCTTATCTTAAAAGAGGCTGGTGGCGAAGTAGCTTCAGAGGTAGTAGATGTGTACCCAGAAATAATAGAGCCACTACAGATAGAAATAAAACTAGACGAGCTAAATAAATTCGTAGGACACGAAATCCCAGAAGATGATGCCCTTAGAATACTACAGAGCCTAGAGATTAAAATAAAAGCAAATAACAATCGCAACCTATTTTTAGAAGTACCTCGCTACAGACCAGATGTAGAAAGACCGGTAGATATCTACGAAGAGATACTACGTGTATATGGTTTTGATAGTATTCCAATTCCACAGAAAGTAAACTACGTACCTTCTGTGATAGCCAAGGACTCACCTAACAAGATTAAAACCAAAGTAAGTGAATACCTAAGCAGCATAGGTTTTAATGAGATAATGAACAACTCACTGGTAGCAAGCAAGCTATACAGCGATGACCAACTGGCAGAAGCCGTATATATGCTCAATCCTTTGAGCCAAGACATGAACGTAATGCGAATGGAGCTTGTAAACTCAGCACTCAGTTCTGTAGCTTATAATGTGAATCGTAAAAATTCTAATCTCAAATTTTATGAGTTCGGAAAGACCTATTTCAAGAGAGATGGCAAGTACGTAGAACTAGAATCCTTACAACTTACCTTCTCAGGAAATAGACACCCAGAGCACTGGAGTACTAAGAGTGAGAAAGCTACGACAGACCAATTACTAGCTGTAGTTGCCCATGTTTTCAAGAAACTAAATATAGCACCGAAGCAACTGGATAAACTAGTGACAGTAAGTACTATCACCAAGCAGCAGATGAAAGCTCATGGACTAAAACAAGACGCTATATCTGTACACGTAGACTGGGATGCTTGCTTACAACTAGCAAACAGTACTATAAAGCTACAAGAAATTCCAACATTCCCCGTAGTACGAAGAGACCTATCTCTAGTGCTAGACAAGGCCATAAGTTACAAAGAAGTAGAAAAAATAGCCAAACAAACACTGCAGCAAGTCCTTACAGACATACTCCTGTTTGACGTGTACGAAGGCAAACCACTAGCAGAAAACCAAAAATCTTTGGCAGTAGCATTCTTTTTATATAATCCCAAAAAGACGATGGAGGACAAAGAGATAGATGCATTAATGGTGAAATTAATCACTAACTTCGAATCTAACCTCAACGCTCTTATTAGAAAATAATGGAACTATTTGCTCGATTAGAAAACATAGAATTTCACATTAAACAGCTAAAAAGCAAGTGTACGATACTAGAAGATGCTAACGAGCAACTTAAGATAGAAAACAAGATTTTAAATCAAGAACTAGAAACTAAAACGCAAATATTACTAAACACTGAAGAAACAAATAAAATTAGTAAACTTGCAGAGAGTGCAGGCTCATCTACAGATTCATCTGAGTTCAAATCACAAATAGACCAGATAATTAAGGAGATAGACCAATGCTTGACGTTAATAAAACAATAAACCAAAACAACCAAACAGGCTACAATGTCTGAACAAGAGATATCCATAAAAGTAAATATATGTGATCGGTTTTATCCGCTACGCATCAAAACCTCCGAAGAAGGAGGCGTGCGTCGTGCGGCCAAAACAATAAATGAAAGGGCAAAATTCTATATCGATAACTTTTCGGTACAGGATAAGCAAGACGCTCTCTCTATGGTAGCCTTAGAATTTGCCTCTGAAGAGAAAGGAAGCAATAACCAAGACCTAGATTTAGATTTAGATTTAGAAAACATAAATGCTAAGCTTAAAGAACTAGAGCATTTGCTCGATATTTAAAATAAGAATACGGATAATCACTTCTTCACACGTTTAGTCATATTTTTTAAACACTCAAAAAGAAAAAGAAAAATGATGACAACAATTATAGCAGCCATAGTAGCACTACTCGTAGGAGGAGGCGTAGCATGGGTAATCGCTAGCAAAAACACAAGTACCAAAGCTATAGAAACTGAAGCTAAGGCTGAGTCTATACTGGCCAATGCACAATCTAAAGCAGAATCTATTAAATCTAAAGCGGACTCTTATAAGAGAGAGCGTGAGTTAGAAGCAAAAGAGAAATTTCACAAGCTTAAAAATGATCACAATCAGTCTACCAGAGATAAGGATAAGGAACTGGATGAGCGTTTTAATGATGTAAAAAGAAAAGAGCAAAGCCTAGATGCCAAAATATCTCATAACACTCAAAAAGAAAAAGAGCTAGACGAGGTTAAGAAAAATCTAAATAGCCAAGTAGATATAGTAAAGTTAAAACAAGAGGAACTAAAAGATCAAATAAGTGCACAGATTTCTCAATTAGAAAAAATAGCTGGATTGAGTAAGGAAGACGCTAAAACTCAAATGATAGAAGCTGTAGCCAAAGATGCTCGTACTGAAGCACTAAGCCAGCAAAAACTAATAATAGAAGAAGCGAAGCTATCTGCTAATAAAGATGCTAAGCGAATGATTCTTCAAACGATACAGCGTACAGCAGCAGAACAAGCTATAGAGAACTCGGTTACTGTATTCAATATAGATAATGACGACATAAAAGGTCGTATAATCGGTAGAGAAGGTCGTAACATTAGAGCACTAGAAGCAGCTACAGGTATAGAAATAATAGTGGATGATACTCCAGAGGCTATTATTCTTTCTGGTTTTGACCCGGTGAGAAGAGAGATAGCTAGACTAGCACTCCACAGACTAGTAGCAGATGGTAGAATACACCCTGCACGTATAGAAGAAATAGTAGAGAAAACGAAGAAAGACGTAGAGCAAGAAATAAACGAGTACGGTGAAAAAACAGTAATCGATCTTGGTGTTAACGGACTGCACCCAGAGCTTATCCGTATGGTAGGTCGTATGAGATTCCGTTCTTCATACGGACAGAATCTACTAAAACACAGTAGAGAGGTAGCTAATCTCTGTGCTACTATGGCAGCAGAGTTTGGCTTAGATGCTAAGCGAGCTAAGAGAGCAGGACTACTACACGATATAGGTAAAGTGCCTGATAGTGATAGTGAAATGCCACACGCATTACTCGGTATGAAACTGTGCGAAAAGTTTGGAGAGCATCCAGAAGTATGTAATGCAGTAGGAGCTCACCACGATGAGATAGAAATGACTAACCTCTACTCTCCTATAGTACAGGCTTGTGATGCTATAAGTGGATCTAGACCAGGAGCACGTAGAGAGGATAGTGAAAACTATATCAAGCGATTACAAGACTTAGAAAAACTAGCACTTGGATTTGAAGGTGTAGAAAAATCATTTGCCATACAAGCAGGTAGAGAACTACGTGTAATAGTAGATAGCAACTCACTAGACGATAAGCAGGCAGACCTACTTTCATTTGATATCTCACAGAAGATAATGAAGGAAATGATCTACCCAGGACAAATCAAAATTACTGTAATACGTGAGCGTAGAGCGGTGAATTTTGCGAAGTAGAAACATAAGAATAAACACAATACCGAAAACGCAGCTTTTAATGAGAGCTGCGTTTTTTTTGCTTTGTATAACAAAAGGCATTCTCTAAGTTATCTATAAAACATTAGGTATTTCGCAAGCGTATACCTACTATACCCATATAAGATGAAAGTACTAATGATAGGAGCCGGCAATATGGGATTAACCTTTGCCGAAGGGATGGTAGACTCTCCCCATATTAAGAATAAGCACCTGCTTATCTATGACAAAAGTGAAGACGTAAGACAACAACTCAAAGAGGACTCTAGGTTCTGTGTGTATGATGATATAACAAAGGCTGTAAAACACGCTCATATTATATTTTTAGCCGTAAAACCTTATCACTGCGAGGCCCTTTTTGAAGAGATAAAACCACTACTAAGCTCACAGCAAGTATTGGTATCTCTAATGGCAGGGATAACTCTGGACTACATCGTAAATGCTACCGGACTACAGAAGGTAGTGCGAGCCATGCCTAATCTACCAGCCAAGGTAAGCAAAGGGGTAACTGCTTTTACAGAGACTCCAGCGGTGACTAAAATAGAACAGATAGCCGTACGTAATTTATTGGATTCTACAGGTACTTCTATACACGTAGAAAATGAGGATTTCATCAATAAATCTACGGGGATCTCGGGTAGCGGTCCTGCCTACGTATTCTATTTTATGCAATCCATGTTAGACGCAGCATTGAAAATGGGATTCTCACAGCATGATTCTAAAGTATTGGTAAGCCAAACCTTCGAAGGAGCTGTAGAACTATTCAAAAACTCAGATCTAAAACCTGAAGGATGGATAGAAAAAGTAGCCTCTAAAGGTGGCACCACGCAAGCAGCTATAGACTCCATGGAAGATAACAATGTAAATACACTCATAAAAGATGCTGCTTATGCTGCATTTCACAGAGCTATAGAGCTAGGTCAAGAAAACCAGTAATACCCTGGACTTAATGTCTCCTTCAGCATATTTAAATAGAGTGTAGAGCTTTACTAGCAAGGATAACCTTAGGTCTTCTAAGATTCTAATCAAACAGTAAATAGTATCATTGCACTTACCAAAACATTTACTAGCTAACCAATGAACATAATTCTCAAAAACATAAAACAACTTATTGGAATCACAGAGAATTCTGATACTATAAAAAAAGGAAAAGCACAAGGTGAAGTAAAAACCTTGGAGAATGCTTATCTGATAGTTAGGAATAATATTATAGAGTCTTTTGGGCCTATGAGTGAGTGCCCAGAACTCAG
>Ga0209119_1002840_pt1 | contig 15520 bp, 10 predicted proteins | sample COG_03_FD_184747 | JGI IMG/M metagenome (GOLD analysis project Ga0209119, IMG submission 184747) | Pelagic Microbial community sample from North Sea - COGITO 998_met_03 (SPAdes) (version 2) | ecosystem: Environmental > Aquatic > Marine > Neritic zone/Coastal water | place: Helgoland, sampling... | reverse complement strand
GTGGTTTCACTGCCAGCTAGTTGGCCGCACCTCGCCGGCCACACCTCGCCGGCCGCACCTCGCCGGCCACACCTCTCACGCTTTTTCGCGCCGAAAACAAAAAGTTAGCACCCTATTAAATATTTCATAGCGAGTATCCCATCGAATGCATGACCTGCTAATTAATGCTGTGATTTATCTGGCTGCCGCCGTGATAGCTGTCCCGCTGTTTGAAAAATTGCGTCTGGGTGCCATTCTGGGTTATTTGGCGGCAGGTATTGCGATCGGCCCCTGGGGTCTCGCTATTATTTCTGATCCCACAGATACGCTGCATCTGGCTGAACTAGGTGTTGTGATGCTGCTGTTTCTAATCGGTTTGGAGCTGAGTCCGACCACGTTATGGCGTATGCGTAACTGGATTGTGATGCTTGGTGCAACCCAGCTGTTAGGGACTGCTGCCTTAATCGTAGGCCTGTTGTTGTGGGCGCTAGCGTTAGATTTGAGCATTGCCCTGATGATCGGCCTGGCCCTGGCGCTTTCATCGACGGCCTTTGCAATTCAGTTGTTGACGAGTTATCGAGTTCTGGATACCGCGTTAGGGCAGAAAGGTTTTGCTATATTGCTATTTCAAGATCTGGCGGTCATCCCTATTCTGCTTTATGTGGAAGCGCTGGCGGGTGCCGGGGACGAAGCTGAAGGAGCCTGGTGGGTAGGTGCACTTTTGATTATTGGGGTGCTGGTGGCGGGCCGCTATCTTTTGAACCCCTTACTACGATTGGTCGCGAACTATAATAGCTCCGAATTAATGACGGCGGCCGCGCTGTTGATTGTTCTGGGCATGGCGTTGCTGATCGAGGCTGCTGGCTTGTCCATGGGTATGGGCGCTTTTATTGCCGGAATCCTTCTCGCTAACTCGAGCTTTAAACATCAGCTTGAAACCGAAGTGGAGCCATTCAAAGGCTTGTTGTTGGGTTTGTTTTTTATCGCTATCGGGATGACGCTGGATATTGGTTTGTTGTTCGACAAGCCGTTGCTGATTATCGGGCTGGCTTTGTTGCTGATGACTGCCAAGACCCTCATCGTCGGCATATTGGCAAAGCTAGCAGGTTCACCCACAAACGATGCCATGCGCTTAGGGTTGATATTATCTCAGGGTGGTGAGTTCGCGTTCGTTGTTATGAGTCATGCCAAAATTGCCGCTGTTATTGATGTTGATCTTGCTAATACGGTGGCGCTGATTGTGGGCCTGTCGATGGCGATGACATCACCGCTGTTAGTTTTATACAACAAAATTATCACGTCTCGACGGGGCGCGGGTGCTGAAAACTACGACTCTTCATGGGGTGAGTCTGAACCGGAAGTTATTATCGCGGGCTTTGGCCGAGTCGGGCAAATCACTGGCCGTCTATTAACGGCTAATGGTATCCAGTTCACCGCTCTGGACAAGAATGCTGAACATATTGAGTTTGTTCGTAAGTTTGGTAACAAGGTTTTTTTTGGTGACGCCACTCGGTTTGGCTTACTTGAAACCGCGGGGATTCGACACGCCAGGGTGCTGCTGGTTGCCATTGCAGAGGAAGAGGATGCGTTAGAAATTATCCGGCTTGTGCGTGCTGAATGCCCCCATATCAAAATCGTTTCTAGGGCGCATAATCGAACTAATTTACTTCGACAGCGTCAGGCTGGTGCAGACTTAGCAGTCCGCGAAATGTTTGGCAGCAGCGTTGAAATGGCAGGTGCGGTTTTGCGTGGCATAGGCATTTCAGATGACAACGCCGCTGAGCTTTCTAGGCTCTTTACCCATCACGATCAGGGTTTGATTGAGGAGGCGCTGAGTCGGCCTGTTGAAATGGATCAGTTGATTAAAATGGGCCTTGAAGGTAGCAAAGAACTTGAGATTCTGTTTAGCCAAGACAAGGGCGACCTGAGCTAGGTTTGTTTGCCCTTCGCATATTCGAAATGGCATATTCGTAGTGACATATGCGAAGTGGCATATTCGTAGTGACATATGCGAAGTGGCATATTCGTAGTGACATATGCGAAGTGGCATGTTCGCAGTGGCATGTTCGCAGTGACATATGCGAAGTGGCATTTTTCGCAGTGTTAGGGCGTCGCCGATATGGATGCTAGTCAGTCTCCATATCATCGTCTCCATCAACCTGGGCAAGTAACGAAGCATTACCGCCTGCCGCAGTGGTATCAATACAAGTATGTCTTTCAACCACGCAGTACTGATCGAGATTTTCGCTGGCGCACAAGGGTATGAGTTTGCCTGCTCGTTTCGCGAGGGCGAGACGGGCAAGGTGCAGGTCCGCATCATCGCTGGCCAGGGCGACGACTTCAAAGCCCTTGAGTTCACTTAGGTGAGCGCGGTTGAGCAAGCCGTCAATACAGCCGGGACCAGTGGCTCCTGGGGCGACGATGACTGCCGGACAACCGCAACGCCGGGCGGTGCCAGCTTGCGCCAGAGCATCCTCGAGAGTCGGCCCTAGGCACAGGATAACGCCTCGCGGCCAGATCCCCAGGCGGTTCGATTCTCCGGTCGGCCCCGTCATCTCATCAATGGCGAGTAATTCTGGTTCCGGCCGATACACATCATCAATGGCCTGCTGGATTAACGTAATTGATGGCGGGTTAGCGTCTTCGACCTGACTGATGCTGCGATAGGGCTGCGTGAAACGCTGCACATAGCGGGGTCCGCCGGCTTTGGGTCCGGTACCGGATAACCCTTCGCCACCAAAAGGCTGAGACTCCACCACCGCGCCGATCTGGTTGCGGTTGACGTAGATATTGCCTACTCGGAGTTGTGCCGAGATGTCCTTTACGCGTTCATCAATGCGCGTATGCAGGCCAAATGTCAGGCCATAGCCCGTGGCGTTGACGGCGTCGATAGTCGCCGCGTAGTCCTCAGCGCGATAGCGGGCGATATGCAGCACGGGCCCGAATATTTCATCCTCAAGATCCTGAATGCCATTGACCTCAATGACCGCGGGGCCAACGAAACTACCCAGTTTCGGTGCCTTGAGTTGCTTGAGCAGGCGGCCTTCGCTTCTGGCCGATTCAATATAGGCTTGAATAGCTTGTTGGGCTTGGGTGGAAATAAGCGGTCCTATGTCAGTTTCCATTAGCCACGGATCACCTAGACTGAGTTCGTCCATGGCGCCAAACAGCATGGTTAGAAATCCTGGGGCGATATCTTCCTGGATATAGAGTAGTCGCAGCGCCGAGCAACGCTGGCCAGCGGACTGGAATGCAGACCAGATGGTATCGCGGACGGCTTGCTCTGGCAGTGCGGTTGAGTCGACGATGGCCGCATTGATACCGCCGGTTTCGGCAATGAGGGGGGCGTTCGGTGCCAGGCATTCTGCCATCGCAAGATTAATATGCTGCGCGGTGCGGGTCGAGCCGGTAAAAACCACCGCCGCTGTTTTGGGGTGGCGAATCAAGGTATTGCCAGTTTCAGCGCCAGTGCCTGGCAGATACTGCAAGACTTCTGTGGGTACGCCCGCGTGATGGAATAGACTGATCGCCTTGGCAGCGATGAGTGATGTTGCTTCTGCGGACTTTGCCAGAACGCCGTTGCCAGCAGCAAGGGCCGCCGCAATTTGGCCCGTAAAAATTGCCAAGGGGAAATTCCAGGGTGATATGCAGGTAATAATACCCAGAGGTTGGGATGAGGTGAGAATCTCAGCCTGATTTGCGTAATAACGCAGGAAGTCGACTGCCTCGCGAACTTCACCAATCGCATCCGCTGGAGTCTTGCCGGCCTCGCGGGCTAACAAGGCGAAAAGCTCGCCAAATTCCGCTTCATAAAGGTCTGCTGCGCGCCTTAAAAACTTGGCCCGTTCCGCCGAGCTGACATCTTCCCAGGTCTGTGCTGCATTGGCCGCATTGTTGGCGTCAGTGGCGGTGGCGAATATCACGCTACCAACAATGTCGGTAGGGTTCGCCGGGTTTATCAGTATCAATGGTTCGCACCCGATATAGTCTGCGGCCATCAGCGGCGTTGCAGTCCATTTCTCGATGCGAAACGGATCGCGTTCAGTGTTGATCGCAATTACGTCAATGCTGCTGGCCAGATCCCAGCCGCGGGCAGCCTGGCGGTCGGGTGCATAGAGCCCCATGGGTGGCTTCAAGCTCCGCGGTCGGCGGCTGCCGAGTAATGCTATGCGGTCCATGGGATCCGCAGCCAATGTTCTGGAAGGTAAGCGAAGGTCATTAATCTGATTGACGAATGAGGAGTTTGCGCCATTTTCAAGTAGTCGGCGAACCAGATATGCCAGCAGGTCTTTGTGAGGTCCTACCGGCGCATAAATACGGCACTTCACTTTCTCTTGATTGAGTAGATGGTTATGTAGGGTTTCTCCCATCCCATGGAGACGCTGAAATTCGTAAGCCTGACCATCTTGTGCGAGTTCGAGAATGGCGGCTGCAGTCTGCGCATTATGGGTTGCGAATTGTGGGTAGATTCTGTCCGTCATACTCAGGAGTTTCTGTGCGCAGCAGATGTAGGATACATCCGTGGCTGCGCGGCGAGTAAATACCGGGTAGTCATGGGCGCCTTCAACCTGGGCGTGTTTGATTTCGCTGTCCCAATAAGCACCTTTGACGAGGCGAACCATGACCTTTCTTTCGAGTTCGGTGGCGAGCGCATAAAGCCAGTCGATAACCGCTACCGCGCGCTTGCCGTAGGCCTGTATGACGACACCGAATCCGTCCCAGCCATTAAGACGCTCGTCACTGAGAGTCTCTCGCAAAATGAGTAGTGAGGCCTCGAGTCGACTGGCCTCTTCAGCATCGACGTTGAGGCCCATGCCCTGGTCTTTGGCCAATAGTGCCAGCTCTATGAGTCGAGGAACCAATTCTTTTTTTAGACGTTGCGTTTTGGCGTACTCAAAGCGCGGATGCAAGGCTGACAGTTTGACAGAAATACCAGGGCGCTCGGCAATAGGACCTTGTCTGCCAGACTTACCGATAACCCTGATGGCATTGGCGTAGGCGGCGAAATACGCATCGGCATCTGCCATGGTCAAAGCGCTTTCGCCGAGCATGTCGTAAGAATAGCGAAATCCTTCGCGGATCTCTGCCCGGCCGCGCTTGATAGCTTGCTCGATGGTCTGCCCCAGCACAAACTGGTTACCCATTTCCCGCATGGCGCGCTTCACGGCCATGCGCACCACCGGCTCACCCAGGCGTTTGACGGTTCGGTTCAGTAAGCCCGCGACGCTTGAGGTATTGTCGTCGTCAAGCACTCGGCCCGTGAGCATTAGCGCGAAGGTTGAGGCGTTTACCAGCGCTGAGTTGGACTGACCGAAGTGTTCGTCCCAGTTATAGGGTGTGATCTTGTCATCAATCAGTGCGTCAATCGTGGCCGCGTCGGGTACTCTTAACAGTGCTTCTGCCAGGCACATCAAGGCAATACCCTCGTTGGTGGATAATCCGTATTCGGTCAAGAATTGGTCCATCAATCCCGGTTGACCTGAGTCGCGAATAAAGTCGATTAATGTGACTGCACGTTCCTGGATGTTGAGCCGCTGTTCAGGTGAGAGCGCTGCTTCATCTATCAGTTGCTTGATCAGAGTGATTTCGTCAGCCAAGAAAGCGGCGTCAATGGCGGCTTCTTGGTTTGCGAGAGATGAATGGAAACTGCCCATCGACGTGTCGGTCATATGCGTTTTGTTCCGGGTGCCTGCGCTTTTTGGCAAGGCCGCTTGCGGCCTGCCTAAGCTTACGTGTTGTTGTCTTGGATGACGCGATGCACGCCGTCAAATCGATCGGTAATGCTCGCCTGCGGTTGAGTCGTCAGCAGGCTGACGGCAATGGTGGCGATGAATGCCAGGATAAAGCCGGGAACAATTTCGTACAGATAGCTGGTCAGGGCCATTCCGTCGATCTGCAGTGGGGCATAAATCCAGACCAGAACAGTGACCGCACCAGTGATCATACCCGCAAGTGCGCCATCACGAGTCATTCTGCGCCAGTACAGGCTCAACAAAATAATGGGTCCGAAAGCTGCGCCAAAGCCAGCCCAGGCGTTGCTGACCAAAGACAGAATTGAGCTTGAACGATCAAAAGCTAGCCAGATAGCTACTAACGACACGGATAGTACAGACAGACGGCCAACCAAGACCAGTTCACGTTGACTTGCCGATCGATGAATAAAGGCTTTGTAAAAGTCTTCAGTCAAGGAGCTGGATGACACCAGCAGTTGTGATGAAATTGTGCTCATGATGGCGGCCAGTATGGCGGCCAGCAAAAACCCGGTAATGAACGGATGAAACAGAACCTGGGACAGGTAAATAAATATGGTCTCTGCGTCGTCTAGGGTGCCCCCTTTGGCAGTGACATAGGCAAGGCCAACAAGCCCCGTCGCCACGGCGCCGAGCACTGTTACCAGCATCCAGCTCATGCCGATGTGGCGGGCTTTTTTGATATCTTTGAGGCTTCTGATCGCCATGAAGCGAACGATGATATGAGGTTGGCCGAAGTAGCCGAGGCCCCAGGACAGGCTTGATATCAAACCCAGCGCGGTAATGCCCTTAAACCAGCTAAGCAAGTCGGGGTTTAGTGTCGTCAGGGTGCTGGTTACTGTTTCATAGCCTCCCAGATCGATAAACGCGACACTGGGTACCAGCACCAGGGCAACGAACATGATGCAGCCCTGGACAAAATCAGTGATGCTGACCGCTAGGAAGCCGCCGAATAATGTGTAGGCGACCACGACACCGGCAGTGATAAACAAGCCGATTTCATAGTCCAGACCAAAGGAAGCTTCGAATAGTTTGCCGCCGGCGACAACACCAGACGACGTGTAAAGCGTGAAAAATACGATGATCACGATGGACGACAGCACGCGTAGTGAGCGAGAGGTGTCGAGAAATCGCTTTTCGAAGAAATCGGGAATGGTGATCGCGTCCTCGGCCATCTCCGTGTAGACCCGCAGTCTGGGCGCTACCAGTAAATAGTTAAGGTATGCTCCCACCATCAGGCCAACGGCAATCCACGCCGAACTGACGCCAGACAGATAAATGGCGCCAGGCAAGCCCATCAGCATCCAGCCGCTCATGTCGGAGGCGCCGGCGGAAAGTGCACCGACAGCTGGGTGCAGGTTGCGCCCGCCGAGCATATATTCGGAGACATCGCTGGTTGCGTTGCGAAACCCGTAATAGCCGATAGCCATCATTAATATGAAGTACGCTGAAAGTGATATTAGTGCTGCGTCATGCATGCTTAATTCAGGCTCTTGTTGTCTCGAAGGTGGTCGAAAAGTAAACTGCAGGCAATCAGCTTAGGGTCTGATTTGCCCCGTGCCTGCGACTCGATATTTGAAACTCGTCAATTGCTCCAGGCCAACGGGGCCTCGCGCATGCATTTTTCCCGTCGCGATGCCGATCTCGGCACCCATGCCAAATTCGCCACCATCAGAAAATTGAGTCGACGCGTTGTGCATCACTACCGCGGAATCAATCTCGTTGAGAAACGCTTCGGCGGCCGCAGCATTTTCAGTAATGATCGCGTCCGTATGTTTGGACGAGTGGCGGTCTACGAAGGCGATTGCCTCCGCTAGATTTTCAACCGTCTTCACCGACAAAATGGCGTCAAGATATTCCGTATCCCAATCAAGCTCTGTTGCGGCCTTGATGCTCGAGTCGCAACGCTGAGCTAACTCATCGCCTCGAATTTCACAGTTGTGCAGAGCGGCGACCAGTCGGGGTAAAAATTCCAGCGCGATAGCTGCGTCAACGACCAGGCTTTCCGTGGCGCCACAGACGCCCGTGCGACGCATCTTCGCGTTCTCGACAATCGCGACCGCCTGGTCGAGATCGGCATCGCGATGCACATAAGTGTGGCAGTTCCCATCCAGGTGAAGCAGCGTCGGCACCCGCGCCTCATCCCTGACCAGTTCCACCAGCCCGCGACCACCACGGGGAATCGCGAGATCAATATAATCTGTGCAGCGTAATAACGTGGCGACGGCGGCCCGATCAACGGTATCGACTAGCTGGACACAGGCTTCAGGTAAATCTGCCGCTTTTAAACCTTTGGCCATACAGTCGACGATGATTCGAGTAGATCGCAAGCTCTCGGAGCCGCCACGTAGAATCACCGCATTGCCAGACTTCAGGCACAGGGCGCCAGCATCAGCGCCAACATTGGGGCGAGATTCATAAATCATGGCAATGACGCCGAGGGGGCAGGCGATACGTTGAATGATGAGTCCGTTGGGACGGTCAAACTGCGCCAGCAAACGGCCCACCGGATCCGGTAAGTCTGCTATCGTGTCGAGCGCCGTAGCCATGGCCTCAATGCGTTCATCGTTTAACAGCAAACGATCGATGAACGCAGCAGGCTTGCCACTTGCTCGAGCCTCTCTAACGTCTTCGGCATTTTCGGCCAGCAAGGTGATCTTTGCTGCCCTGAGCGCGCGTGCGGCAGTTGTCAGCGCCTGGTTTTTTTGCGCGGTAGTGGCGTTCGCCAGCGCCTTGGCTGCCATTCGAGCATTCTTGCCAAGACCGTTAATATACGCCTCAGTATTCAGTTGGGTGGGGGCTGCGGTCATAAACAGGTTCCTGCTGGACTCGGTGTGATTAGGACTTGGGTGCGGATTATTCTCGGCAAGGCATTTCTCGGCTAGGCTAGCCTGGTGTAGACCTGCGGATGACGTCATAGGGTCATCGTTCAGCGTAATTCAACAGCCCGATTGTAGGCGCTGACGATGGTTGAGTTCAACAGCTCGGTTAACTGACCATCGTTATTGAGTGCTTTTAGTCCGGCTTCTGTTGTGCCGGCCTTACTCGTCACCGAGTCCCTTAGTTCGTCCATGCTTTGGTCAGATTGAAGTGCCATATCAATAGCGCCGGCCAATGTGTTGAGTACCAGTGCTCGTGATTCTTTCTCGCTGAAACCGAGATTCTGGGCTGCGCTCATCCAACAACGAGCGATTTCAAAGGCATAGCCGGGCCCGCTGCCAGCGACTGCTGTGACCTTGTCTATCGTATCTTCACTATCGACCACCAACGTGTGACCAGCAGCATCGGTCAGCTCTTTGGCCACTGCGGCATGCGCCTGAGTGCAGTGTGTATTGCTATATAACGCGCTGACGCCACGACCGATTTTTGCCGGTAAATTGGGCATGATTCGAATGATGGGTTGTGGACCGATGAGCTTCTCAATGGAGGCGATGGAGTAGCCAGCCGCAATAGAGACAATGCAGCCGCCCTCGGCAAGACAGTTCCGGTATGCAGGCAGTACAGCTTCAATCAGCTGAGGCTTTATGGCTATTACAATAATGTCAAAAGTATCGCCTTTAATGTCTTCAACAGAGGGCAGTTGCGTGACGTTTGCCGGCGCAGGCTGCATCGATGGGGTGATAATAGTGATCGCGTGTTGTGTTTTAGTGGCCCATTGCTCTAACAGAGCGCCCCCCATCTTCCCGCAACCGATCATCAGTAAAGACATGTAGCACCTCTGTTAACACTGTTGTGTCGGCGGGAGACGTAGAGTCTCCTTGCCGTACGTTAAATAACTAAATTAACCTGAATATTAATAAATGAGACATTGCTATGTTGTTAGATAGTAAAAAACAGCTGTTTTAAGCTTATTAATTGCGATAGCAAGCCGAAGAGTATATAATTTCGCGCTCCAAATGTCCATGTGCAGTCTGCGAGCGCCGCCAGTGAGTGGGTTCTTGTCATTTTGACTGCTGCTTTCATTAAGGCTTTTGTTAAGGCTTTTGTTAAGGCATGGCTAAGGCAGGTTTTCTGATTGGTAGTTCCGCCATTCATGCATCTCCTGCTGATCGGTTAAGACAAGAAGATTGTGTTGTTTGATCGATTTATCTTTATCCACTCAGAGGTTATGCATGTTCAATTTTGACGACCGAAAATCGGCAACGTCGACCGAAAATAAACAACGTATTGTGATTAAAGTTGGCTCTAGTTTGTTGGCTAGCAGCGAGCATCTTACTCCTCGCTATGCTTTTATGCATGGTCTTCTCAGAGACATTGCTGGCCTGCAAAATGAGGGCTATGAAGTGGTGTTGACCTCATCGGGTTCAGTGGCCTTAGGCTTGAACTCAATCAACGCTTCGCTCGAAGAAGCGTCTGTTCAAGATAAGCAGGCAGCCGCAGCCTGCGGTCAGCCGATCTTGATGCATGCTTATCGGCAAGTTGCTTTGGAGTACGGGTTCGATATAGCGCAAGTGCTGGTGACGCTGGATGATCTTGAGGATCGCAAGCGATTCTTGAATACCAAAAATACTATTCATCGCCTGATAGAACGAGGCGTGATGCCGATCGTCAACGAAAATGACACTGTGACCGTTGAAGAGTTGCGGGTCGGCGACAACGATCGGCTGGCCGCTAAAGTCGCGCAAATGATCCAGGCAGACTATCTGTTTATCCTGACCTGTGTTGATGGTGTGTACGACCGGGACCCCGCAGAGCCGGGTGCTGTTCTGGTGGAGACCATTAATGATGTCAGCGATTATATGAAAGCGACCAGTGGTACCAGTGCGATGGGCAGTGGCGGTATGTTTACTAAACTGCAGGCAGCCAATATGGCACAGAATGCTGGTTGCACGACTTTGATCGCGCGGGGTGAAATGGAATCGCCGATAACGGCTTTGATCCGTGGTGAACGCCCTCACACTCGCTGTATTGCTCAAACCTCGCCTTCTTCGTCCTGGGCGATTTGGTTGACGGATCGTTTGCAGATGGCCGGCGGTTTGGTCATTCGTCAGTCGGCAGCGGACCGTCTTTCGACTAGCAAGGATGGTGTCTCTTGTCAGGACGTGGTGTCGACCTACGGGGTCTTTCAGCGTGCTGATGTGCTACATATCTACGATGAGCAAGGTGTTGAGCTGGCGCGCGGTATGTCTAATTTTTCGTCTAATGAAACAGCATTAATCGCGGCTCGCCCAAATGAGCGAGCGGAGGATCTGTTGGGTTACAAAGCTTCCGGAAGATTGATTAACGCGAATAATCTGGTCATGCTGGAGGAACACCACCTGAACTGGGAAGAGCCTGAGGAATCGCGACAAGTCAGTGATATCTAGTGGCGATTCGTGCGTTGCGGCCGGGTTATCTTTAGCCGGGTAGTGCCATTTTGTTGGCTAATAGAGACTTGAAGGCCTCGTACGGCGCTATTTGCTCTTCTGTCAGCAATGGTATTAAAGTGCTGTCCAGATTTTTGAGGCGATATTTACGTTTCTTGAGAATCTTGCGCTTAAGGTTGGCTTGATTATTAGCGCGTAACAGTTTCTTGACGTCGGCTGCGAAGCCTTGCACGCAAGTCTCGACGGCCTTCGCTACCAGCGGCTTTTGATTATCCTGCAAGCCTATGGCTAAAACAGCGCCGAGTAGCGCTTTATCTGACCAGGGATCCAGCGCTTGTGTTGTGGTGCTGACCGATAGCATGCAGGCAAGCAGTAAGAGTTTAAGAAAGTGTGAAGAAAAAACCGCGGTTGGCTGAATCATAATAAACCCCCTTTTCTATCGTGATGTTTCTATCGTGATGTTTCTATCGTGATGTTTCTATCGCGATGTTTCTATCGCGATGTTTCTATCGCTATCCGTATATCGCTACCGCGGATAGCTACTCCGGACCTTTGGGCTATTGGTAAGCCTAGGCTGCAATCTTGAGGTCTCAGACTAATTTAAAAACCGGCGAAAATAAAGTTTGTTGATTTCTTGGCGTCAGTACATGCGCACCCGGGATTCGAAAAGGCTGCATTCAGGACGGGTCGGGGGTTCATTCGTTAAGGTGTTGTCGGCCGCGGGCGTCGCCCCCTGTGCTCGCTCTGGGGACAGAACCCCGGCGTTTTTTTCGAGACCCAGGTCGAGGTCTGAATAGTAACCGAGTGCGTAATTAACCATGGTATAGACGAGTAATTCCTGCACGCCTTGAGGTAGATGTCGGGCTATGTGAGGTGGGCAGGAAAGAAGTTGGTTGTGTTTCCATGCGGACCTCTTTGCTACGGTTCTTGCCACCTGAATGGATGACTGATCCAAAGTAAGTCAGAACTGATCCCTGGCGCATTGCCGCCTGGCATTGAGCGTTTGCCGTCGGCAACACGGAACCAGAAAAACTGGTTTAGAAAAGCAGGATCAGCAATACGCCCAGTACCGAGATCAGCATCAAGCACAGTTGGCGCAGAGAAATGGGCGCTGCGCTGGGGTGATTCATCAGGCCGAGGTGGTGCCCAGGTCGCCAGCATCCTTGAAGAAGCCAGTCAGTACCTTGTACAAATGGTGGGCATCGTCGCTACCGGCCAGTTCCCGTATAGAGTGCATGGCGAAGGTTGGTACACCAACATCCAGGGTCTTGATGCCGAGTTCTTTGGCGGTCGCGGGGCCGATGGTGCTACCACAAGCCATATCTGTGCGCGTGACAAAGGTCTGGTGGGGTACCTTTAACCGATCACACAGGGCGGCGAAGTAGGCTGCAGTGACACTATTAGTCGCATATCGCTGGTTGGCATTGACCTTGATGACCGGTCCTTGGTTCAGAATAGGACCATGGTTTCCATCATGTTTACTCGCGTAGTTGGGGTGCACACCGTGGGCATTATCCGCCGAGATCAGCAGTGATCGGCTGATCGTTCGTTGGCGATCAATGGTGTCTGGGATTATTCGCGTCAGAACATCTTTTAGGAACGTGCCCTGAGCGCCCTCTGCCGACACACTGCCGACTTCCTCATGGTCACTGCATACCACAAGACTGGTGAGGGCTTGGTCAGCCTCAAGCAGGCTCTGGATGGCGGTAAAGCAGCTCAGTAAATTGTCGAGTCGAGCGCTGGCGATAAACTCCTTATTGAAGCCAGTTTGGGCCGCGCCTTGAGTATCAAAGAAACACAGTTCATGGCTGAGTACCCTTTGCGCCTTGATGCCCTTATGTTCGGTTTTGATCTGCTCGACCAGCAAGTCATTGAGTGTCTGCTGTTCATCCGCCTGCATAAGCAATGGTGGAATGTCAGTTTGCGAGTTGATTTTACGTTCGCTGTTGGCTTCCCGATCAAGATGAATAGCGAGGCTCGGTATGGTGCCGATCGGCCGTTTGAAATTGATGTTGACGTTGGCTAGTTTGTCATTGGTTGCTTGATAGGTCACTCGTCCAGCCAGCGACAAATCACGGTCAAACCAAGGATTGAGCAGCACTCCGCCATAGACTTCAACGCCGATATTCAAATAACCATTCAAGTAGTTCTCTGGTTTGGGTTTGACCTTCAGGCAGGGGCTGTCGGTATGTGCGCCAACAATGCGCAAGCCACTGTTGACCGGATCTTCGGAGCCGAGGACGAATGCAATCAGCGATGAATCATTGCGAGTCACAACATATTTGCCGGGTGTTAATAGCCAGTCATCCCGCTCGTCAAGCAGGTTAAAACCTTGGCTTTGAAGTCTGTTAAGCATGCTGCTGACCGCATGAAACGGAGTTGGAGACTGATCGAGATAACTCATGAGGGCAGTGTTGAAGGAATCTTTGGTCATAATATTCAGGGCTCGTTCTGAGAAGACATGGGTCGAACTGCAAAAGCAATTCTAGCAAAAAAATCGATGACAAGCTGTTATTAGGCTCGAGGGCAGTTTGGCGTGCGTCGGTGAGGCTCACCGACCCTGTTGATTTATTCCTGGTAGGACAATAAACTGCGGCGGGTCGTCTGAGTAGGGACAGGAGACCAGCGCCGATTTGAGAATCAGCTTGCGGGCGCGGTATAAATGCAGCTAAAGCGGGAAGCGTAAACCTGCTTTAGCTGCCTGGTAAGGGTGGCCCATCGAGGCAGGTTTTTTTTTGCCTGCAGATTGACGCGCTGCAGGCCGTTTGGGTAATCGTTTGATGGAGAGGAAAAGGCAATGACTGATTCAGACAATACAGATGAGTCTGGGTTCACATCCCGGGTCGTCCATGCCGATCGGCGTGGCAAGATTGAGCATGGTTCCATTCACAAGCCAGTCCACACGGCGGTCACCTATGCCTATGATGATGCTCGAGATTTAGCCGCAGTGTTTCAGGGCAAACAGGCAGGTTATACCTATGGGCGGCAGGTGAACCCCACCGTCACAGCCCTTCAGGATAAAATCACCATCATGGAACATGGGATTGCGACAGCGGCCTTTGCGACGGGGATGGCGGCCATCGGCACTACCCTGTTTTCGCTGCTGCGTCGTGGCGACCACATCATCTCCAGTGCATTTTTGTTTGGCAACACCAACAGCTTGTTTAATACATTTGCCGCTCATGGTATTGAAGTCAGTTTTGTGGATGCGACCGACGCGACTTTGGTCGCGGCAGCCATCCAGCCCAATACTCGCCTGGTATTTGTCGAAACCATTGCCAACCCCAGAACCCAGGTAACCGATCTTGTTGGGATTGGTGATTTATGTGAGCAGCACCAACTAATCTTTTGCGTGGATAATACGATGACCACGCCGTATCTGTTTCAACCGCGATCAGTGAAAGCCAGTCTGGTGGTGAACTCTCTGACCAAGTATATCGGTGGCCACGGCAACGCACTGGGCGGTGCGGTAACGGATACGGGCAATTTTGATTGGTCAAATTTTGATAATTTATATGACACGTACAAGACAGGTCCTGCCAGTCACTGGGGAATCACGCAGATCAAGAAAAAGGGTTTGCGCGATTTTGGTGCGACACTTGGGCCTGAGGCGGCGCATCACTTGTCCGTAGGTTCTGAAACTCTGGCGCTGAGAATGGAGCGCGCCTGTACGACGTCAATCACTCTCACCGAATACTTGGCTCAGCATTCGCGAGTGAAGCAGGTCTACTATCCAGGGCTGGCTGATCATCCGCAATCTGATCGCGCGGCGGCGCTATTTCGTTACCCAGGCGCAATATTCAGCATTGAGTTGGTGGACGGGCTGGATTGCTTTGATTTTATTAACAAGCTGGACCTGGTGATCTGTGCGAGTAATCTGGGTGATACTCGGTCTCTGGCTATTCCAGTGGCCCATTCCATATTTTACGAGATGGGTCCTGAAAGGCGCGCTTCGATGGGTATTGCCGATTCCTTAGTCAGGTTCTCGATTGGTATCGAAGAGCCTGAAGATTTATTAAACGACTTTGAGAAGGCGCTCGCTTAAGGGTTTTTACCTAAAATTATTTTTGCTGAGATTGATCCAAGTGTTAAACTCTGACGAATCAAAATTGATAGGGTCGGTTGATCCAATACTAACTTTAAGGTGAAAAGCATGTCGAATGCGGTTGTATCCACAAATCTGCCATTGGCAAATAAGCGTCAGGGTAAAGTCAGGGATTTGTATGATTTAGTCTTGCCTGATGGTGGTGAAGGAATTTTGATCATAGCCACAGATCGTATCAGCGTATTTGATGTTGTGTTAGCGAATGGCATACCCGACAAAGGCGTTATGCTGACTAAGATATCGACTTTCTGGTTCAACTATTTTCAGGGTAAATTCAATCACCACTTGGTTTCCACCGATGCCAACGATATACCGGGCATCAGTGCGGCGGACAAAGCCATGCTTCAAGGTCGGATTATGATTTGCCGAAAATCGAAAGT
>Ga0209119_1002835_pt1 | contig 15535 bp, 6 predicted proteins | sample COG_03_FD_184747 | JGI IMG/M metagenome (GOLD analysis project Ga0209119, IMG submission 184747) | Pelagic Microbial community sample from North Sea - COGITO 998_met_03 (SPAdes) (version 2) | ecosystem: Environmental > Aquatic > Marine > Neritic zone/Coastal water | place: Helgoland, sampling... | reverse complement strand
CCAATGGCAAATAGCGATGATCGACAGACTTAAAGTATTTAGACCATTGAAAAACTGAATTCGGTTTGACATGCCCTTTTCCTGCTAAAATAACATCATAGCCCTCAGCTTCTAAATAATTAATCACTGTTTTTAAGTTTGGTTTAACAGGGAGGTGATTGGCCATACAACCATTTTTGACAGGATGCATACCCGTAAAAATTTGAGATCTACTAGGAGCACAAATGGCTTGAGAAGTGTAAAAATTTGTGAAACGCATTCCCTCTTTGGATAGAGCATCAACAGCGGGAGTGTGTACTTTTGGATTGCCATATACGCCATAGTCCAATAAATCTTGATCATCTGCCAAATAAAAAATAAAATTTGGAGAAGTGGATTGCTCTTGAGCTTTTACATGAAAAAATGTGAGTAGAAACAAAAGCCAATATATATGTTTTCCTAGAGTCAATTTCATTGTTTTATTTTTAGAAATTTTAATGTTGAACGTTCATTTCCTATTGATGATTTAAGGATGTAAATACCATCCGCAAATAATTTGACATCAATAGTTAACTCACTAGATGCTTCGTGTGATTTGTGGTAAACCCTTGCACCACTCATTTTATATATAGAAATTTTTCGTACTTCATCAGTTGGAAAACTTAAGTTCAATTGTGAAACAACAGGGTTTGGAAAAAGATGAATTGAATCTTTATCATAAATGTAAGTATCATTGGTAGCTAAAGAAGAATCAATATCAAAAACTAAGCTGTGCATGGACATGCTATCCATGTTTACAGAGATAAAATCGCTCTGAAGATCGAAATTATCTGTTGTAACTAAACTGAAATTTTCATTTGTATTGTCCGATGTTACATAATGTTCTATTGATGTAGTGCCTTGCGGAATTTCGATTTCAAAACTATCTAAGTTGTTTTCTGAGAACAGCTGAACAACAATTTTTGTTTCATCGGAGGATTTGAATGCGACAGCTTTTGGACCAGAATCAAAATTATTAAGATGAATTCTTTGAAAACCAGTCTTAATTAAATTTGCAAAATGTTTAAATACATGATAGCGCTTAGGTAAAATGATGTTGTTAGAATTATCCCATAAGACCAAAGCTGAAGAACCGTAATTCTCACCAGAATTTACCTCGGATTGATACTTATGACGCTCATAAAACAAATGCAACATATACGCTGTGAGGCCTCCGTAATTAAAGCCATCCATAATTCGATCTATGTGATAACTTGCATCTTCCATATCCCAGTCTGGACTGTGTAAATTTCCTGCTTCTGTCACCCAAATAGGTTTATCGAGAGCTGCTGTGTCAAGAGAAGACCAGTCTGATGGATTTATAGGATTTTGATAGGTATGCGTAGCAACAATATCGGTTGCAGCGATTACGTTGGGATTTCCAAACATACTATTGATGTAATTGGTTGTGGACTTTGTTGCATCGTTTGAGGTGACTCTAAAATTTTCTGGAGAAATGATTTGTACACCACTCAAATTTTCAGAAGATAATCGTGTGTCTAGATTTGAAATAATTGATGATAATTCCGAAGGTGTTGTATTCATAGACTCATAGGTTACATCATAATCAGGTTCATTGGTTGGTGAAATAGCGGTAACACTAATGCCGTAGCGCGATTGCATTCCATTTATAAAAGCAACCAAAAATTCGCTGTATTCGTCCTCTCCGCCAGCAATTAGAGTACCACCATTGTTGTGTGATCCATTGGTTTTTAACCATGCTGGTGCACTATTGCAATTTCCAATGACATGGTCAAATCCGTTTGTACTTAAATTAAAAGCATTATTAAGCGCTTCACCAATATATTTTGTTGCATTTACACTGGGATTACTATCGTATCGAGTCCAATTCAAAGCAGAAGAATTTAAAACAAAGGCGTTGTTGTTATCGTTTGGGTCTTCTAAATCATGATACACAAAAAATCGAATCATGTTCGCTTCTAAATTCTGAAATGCATGGGCTTCAATTTGTTCACGCATACTATCCTCTAAGGCATATAAATGCTCTGTTCTTCGCTTTATACCTGCACCAAAACCATCAACTGTTTGATAGGTCATAGCAGGGTTTAATGAGATCGTATGACCCGCAACAACATCAACTTCATCTAAATAATAAGTTATTCCTGATGACATATACCAAAAGCTCAAGCGATTTAAGTTTGCAGAATCCGCTACGGTAAAACTGTGGGTATATTGCTGCCACTGTTGAGTAAGGGTTTGGTTAACTCCTTGATAGCTCCCAGCAACTTCGGATTGAAAGACCACTTTGAGTGTGGCAGAAGCCGAATTTGCTTTAGCCCAAAAACGAACTGTATAAGTCTCATTAGCTTCCACTTGGAATAAATAATCGCTATGGGTTTTTACATGCCATCCATTTGTTCCCAAGGCTATGATTTCACTTTTTTGAGCTTTTGTACTTCCTGTAATTAAATTTTCCGTTTCAATCGAATAGTTTGCTTGACCTCCATTCGTTTGAAGATTAGACCAAGAACTAAAACTATTGGTTTGAGGGTCTATGGATTCCAAAGCAGCATTGGCGATGGGTAATTGATTTTGGGCATTCGTAAAGAATGCCCAAAATATATAAATAACTAAAGAAAATTTATTCAACTGAAAAAAATATTTAATCTAATTAATCAATCAGTTCGTTGGTATTAATTTCTCTAACAGGAATTGGCAAAAACATCACTTGTGATGAATCGCTACTTAAAGTCAAATCTAAGCTGTTGAAGTTTAAGTTTGAGTTAGTATTGTGTGGAGTAATTATATTGTTTAAAAAATAATCAAATCCTCTACGGCGGTTGTTATGTGCGTCTTCGCCTTCACCAATAAGTTCGTATCGGTATTCTTTCATTATTTGGTCACGGAAATCAGTTTGACTTGCACCAGCATAAGCAGTATTATCAACTCCAGCTCTATTTAAAACTTCAGTAACATAACCAAGTTGCTCTCCATTGCTTAGCTCATTTGATATTTCCGCAAGCATCAAAAGTAAATCTGCATATCTGTATATGATGATATTTTTATCATCGTATTGATTACTACTAGTTACATCTTTATTGGCATATTTAAACAAGTAAGGGTGTGCATTTATGTAATTATTTCTGTTTTGATTTTTGGGATAAACCCTAACTCCCCAATTTGCGCAACCTCCGCCTAAGCTATCTGGAATTATTCCATTAGGTCGATAGCCATTTGATTGTTTATTATTATTCCAATAATAACTCATGTAAGTTGCTCCTTCTCTGGGTGGAGCATTTCCTCCACATACTTGATTTGGAAGAAAATCACCCTCAATTCTCGTATCATTTGGATAGGTTGAAGCGTGATCATCATACACATCTTTGTTTACTGATAACCACCCAAATGACTGTCCATCTTTATAATTATTTGGGGTATAATTTCTTCCCATTTGAGAATTGGAAGCTGATTGGCTTATTTGTAACTCAAAAATTGATTCCTCGCTATTTTCATTTTCCATTATAAAGAGCGATGAGTAATCTGATACTAATGAGTACTGACCATAAACCTGAATAGCTTGATCATAAGCCATTTGCCAAAAATTTGAACCTATTAATGTATCAGGAATGATATCATATGCAGTTGAATAATCAACACTTGCCATTGTCATGTAAACTTTAGCAAGCAGCATATTAGCGGCATATTTTTTTGGATAATGACTTCCAGAACCTCCATTCATCATATTTAGAGCTTTTTCAGCATCTTGAATAATTGATTCGTAAATTAGTTTAGACGGAGTTAATTCATTCATTAAATTTTCGTTATTTGGTAAATCTAATAAAAGAGGAACATCTCCGAAAAGACGAGCTAATGAAAAATAACACCAAGCCCTCACAAAATGAGCCTGACCAACAACATCTTCAAAAAGTTGAGAATCTAAATCATCTAAATCAGAGTTTAATTCAATATTAGCAATCAAGGTATTAGCCCTTGCTATGGTCCGGTAATACCCCAACCATAGTTGTGTGGCATCGCTATCGTTATCATTGGGCTTTAGTGAAAATAAATATTTATTATTAGGGTTATTAATATTTCCTCCCTGCTTTCTTGTATTAAAGAATCCAGAAAATCCGTTAAGTACAAATAATCTTCTTTCCTGGCCATCATAAGAAGCTAGTCCAGCATAGATACCATCAAGAGTACCCAATACCGATTGAGGATTATTATAGGCAGCTTTATCTAAATATGGTGGATCTTCATCTAATTCACAAGAGCAAAAAAGAGCTAGGGCAAAAACAAATAATATTTTTAAATCTTTCATAATAAGTTAATTTTAAAAGTTAATATTTACACCAAAAGAAATATTTTTGGCATCAGGAGAACCATTCCAATCGACTCCATTTCGCAACCCATCATATGAGAAGCTTGAAATTTCTGGGTTATACCCACTATAGTTAGTCCAAACATGCAAGTTTTGCGCTGTAACAAAAATATTAAAGCGTTCGAATAACTTACTGTTTTCTACAGGTAAATCATAACCAATTGTTATGTTATTGAGACGAAGAAAGCTACCATCCTCGATGATTCGATCTGTAATTGCTAAATCACCAACTGTATCATAACCAATTCTCGGATGTGTGTTGGATGTTGCGTCTGGACGCCAAGCATTATAATAAGCATCCTTTGTTATATTTTGAAACTGACCAGAAGCATTACCAATTGTTAATAAATTTCCATTAGCAATGTCATTTCCACTTACTCCGTTTAGTAAAATGCTTGCATTAAATCTTTTAAATCTAAAGTTAAGATTTAGTCCATAAATATAATCTGGATTGGGGTTTCCAATAAAAGTCCTGTCATCAGCATCAATTATTCCATCACCATTTTGATCAACAATTCTAACATCACCAGGTTCAGTACCACTTGGGATGTCTGTATCATCTGTTTGATAAATTCCATTCGTTTCAAAGCCATAAAATAAACTTGACTCCTCACCTTCAACAAATACATTTGGTGATGATTGAAAAATTTGACCTCTACTAACTTGATTACCAAAGAAGAAAGATCTCTGATTTGCGACTCCATTTACATAAAAATCTGAGGGAGGAACACCCAGAGACTCCAGCTTAGTTCTATTGAATGCAATATTACCTCCAAGAGAAAGCTCAATATCGTCGCTAGAAATTACATCAAAATTTAAACCTAATTCAACTCCTTTGTTGTTAATAGTCCCCTTATTAATTAAAAAATTACTGTATCCAGTTGAATTTGGAATTGGAAGATTTTGCAGTAGGTCTTTTGTCGTTTTATCATAAACATCAATGGTTCCTGATATTCTTTCATCCAAAACTGAAAAATCTAATCCAAAGTTAAGTTGCTCAGTAGTTTCCCATGTTAAATTAGGATTAGCAATATTATTAAGTAAAATAGGAATACTGAGACCATTACTAGGTGTACCATATTGTACGCCAGAACTAATTCCATAATTTGAAATTGTTCCATAAGGACGAATTCCATGATTTCCAATTTGCCCCCATCCTGCTCTTAATTTCAAATTATCAACAAAATTTACATTTTTCATAAAACTTTCATTGTTGATATTCCAAGCAAGTGCAAAAGATGGGAAAAAGCTGTAGCGATTGCCTCGTGAAAACTTAGAAACACCATCCCGTCTAAACGAAGCTGTAAAAACATAACGATTCGCAAATGAATAATTCAATCGGCCTAGTATAGAAAAGACCTGTTGCTTTGACGGTAAATATGTTAGTGGTACAGTAACAACCGACCCAAGATAAGGCTGTTCAACAGTCAAATTATGAGATACAAAATTTTCTACTGCATACACACTATTTTGAATATCTCTTACGTCGTAAGTAATTCCAAATGTTGCGTTGATTCTATGTTTTCGACTGAACGTTCGATTATATCTAAGTAGATTATTAATCTGATAAGTTTTAGAATCCAACTCTGAGATTTGCATTGCACCATTGGCATTACGACCTTGAAAGGTAGTCAATCCATAGTATCTTATTCTATCTTTAACCCTAACATTTCCACCTGCTCGAAATTCATAACTTAATCCTCTTATTGGAAGTTTATAAGTCAATGCCAATGAACCAATAAAACGTTTTTCTTTAGAAATATCAGAAAAATCATTGATCCACGAATATGGGTTAGAAGTTTCTAAATCTTCAACAAAATCGTCTACACCAGATGATACAAGAGGTCTAAAAACAATAGCGCTACGAACAAAACTTTGATTTGAACTTCCAATTAAATCGCCAGATTCTGCAAAATCTGTTTCAGTAAAGAAAGCCGTTGCCCTTGCTTTTAGTTTTAAATTTTTATTTAAATCTTGGTTTAAGTTAATTCTTAAATCACCTGATTTAACACTAGAATTTGCAACAATACCGCGTTCATCAGCAATACCACCAGAAACATAATAATTTCCATTGTCCCCTCCACCTGATGCTGATACTCCAAATCTATGGCTTGTAGATTCTTGATAAACCACATCTTGCCAATCAAATGACTCCAGAGGGGTATCCCCAATTGTTTGAGTATCAGTTAATGTTGGATTAGCATTTGTACCTCCACCAACAGTAGTATATTGAACTGGATACACTTGATTGCCTTCAATAAAGTAAGGAACTCTGTCTTCAACTTGAGGGTTATTGTTGCTATTAGAATTATTTATAGGCCAGGATTCATTTTGATACATCGCATAACCAACACCATCAAGCATATCATACTTTTTTCGAATGCTACGGACTGAAGTGTTATAAAATGTGTTTATTTTAACTTTACCTTTCTCACCTTTTTTGGTTGTAATTAATACAACGCCATTTGCACCTCTAGATCCATAAATAGCAGTTGCAGAGGCATCTTTAAGAATTTCAATACTTTCAATATCCCTTGGGTTGATACCAGTCAATCCATTTTGAGCTTCTTGACCAGAATTTCCAACACCACCTGCTGCTAAAACATCTTCACCCGCTGATGCGATGATAATACCATCGACTACATAAAGCGGTTCATTGTTTCCTCTAAGAGAATTTGAACCTCTAATTCGTACACTCACACCAGAGCCCAAAGCACTAGAGTTTTGAGAAACCTGAACCCCTGCTGCTCGTCCTTGTAATAATTGATCAATACCAGTAGTTTGATTCGCAATATTATCTTCAACAGTAACCGAAGTTATAGAACCCGTAACATCTTTTTTAAGAACAGAACCATATCCAATAACAACAACTTCATCTAATTCAGCTGTGTCAATTTCCATAGATAAATTTACAGTTGTCGTATCTGTAACATCGAACTCAATCGTTTGAAATCCAACATAAGAAAAAATCAGAATTTGTTTTGGATTTGATTGAATGCTGATGGTAAATTCGCCATCAAAATTAGTTACTGCTCCTAAATTATCAGTTCCTTTAACTTGAACTGTAACTCCAGGAAGTGGTAACCCTTGGTCATTATTAACTATCCCTGTGACTGTTTTGGATTGTGCAATGATTGCCAGTGGTAGCAATAAAATTGCAATTGTAGTTTTTAGTTTGTTTTTCATTTGTGATAAATTGGTTGGTAATTAATTTTAGCTATATTTATATGATAAATTTAATTTGATTCAAACTTATTTAAAACATATATTGGGCTATGGTAGATATGAAGAAATTTATGTGATTTTTGAAGCATGAAAAAAAATACTCTATCCAAAAGATTAAATTTATTATAAATTAATTGATATTTATAATCCCGATCTTCCTTTAATTTTTCCGTCAAATTTAAATTGATGCGGTTAGTTAATATTATTTACTTTTTAATTTTCACCATTTTCAGTTCATTCTCTGTTATCGCTCAGGACAACTATGAGAATCTTATTTTTAAATCTTTATCCGACGGAGTTGGAACAAGAGCTGTTTCTTGTATAGTAAAAGACCATAAAGGAATCGTCTGGATTGGAACCCAAGGTAACGGTTTAAGTTCATTTAATGGACATGAATTTACAAATTACAAGCACAAATGGGATGATACTAACACAATTAACAACTCTGTTGTAAATGTTATTTATCTGGATACTCATAATAATTTATGGGTAGGAACAGAAGAGGGCCTAAATCTTTACAACAGAAATTTAGATCAATTTATTCATGTCTCTATAAATGAACTCAACTCAAAAGTTCAAATCAAAGCCATCAATGAGACAAAAGACAATAATTTATTGATAGGGACGCACGGCTTTGGTGTTTTTAAGATTAATAAAAAATCTCTTTTAAGTACAAATGTGTCAATACAAACACAAAACAATATTAACAGAATTCAAGTTAATAGTATAAAAACTACTGAAAGAGGTGCTGTTTTAATTGGCTCAAATATAGGATTACTCAAATACAACCCCTTAAGTGATAGCATAGATTATGCTAAATTCACAACACTTAAGGGATCTGAAACCATTAAAAACTCCATTCAAACAATTCTAACCAAAAATGATGGGAGCATTTGGTTAGGAACGGTTAACGAGGGATTAATTGAAATTTTAACAACGCCTACCAATTACTACGAATTTAAAATTCATAATATCACAAACAAACGAATTTTAGCCTTGGAAACTGATCTTGAAGGTTCTGTTTTTTGTGGGACAGAAAACGATGGTCTTCTCATTTTGAACCTCAAAAAAGAACTCACTTCATTAAAATACAATAGATCAGAACTTAAAGGGATCAAATCAAATTCTATTTGGTCTATATTTTTTGATGAAAGCGAAAGATTATGGCTTGGCTATTTTAATCAGGGGATAGATATCTATGATAAAGAAAATGAGCGCTTTAAATCCATAGAACACATTCCAAATAAAAATCAATCTCTTTACTCCAAATCTGTAACTTCTATTTCACAAGACAAGCAAGGTCGTTTTTGGTTTGGAATTGCAGATGGAGGCGTGGATGTCTATAATCCCAAAACTCAGAATTTTACTCATCTCATAGATCAAAACAACCCTATTGCCAAAGGTCTTACTAGCAGCAATGTTGTAACAGTTTATAGTGATCGAAGAGAAAATATTTGGGTAGGCACCTGGAATTCTGGGCTTTTTGTATTGGAAAAAGGAAAAAAGAAATTTAAAAACATACAGGTTAAAAACAGCAATGGCGTTTTTAAATCCAACAGAATTATGAGCTTTGCAGAGGACTCTGAAGGAACTATGTGGATAGGGAGTTTTCTAAGTGGTTTATATTCATACAATGCTACAACAAATACCTTTGTGCATCATCAAGAACCTTCGCTTAAAGAACAATATATAGATTCAAAAAACATTAGAAAAGTTTTAGTAGATCATAATGACAATATATGGCTTGGTACAAGAACTGGTTTATTCAAGATATCAAATATTAATAATAATCCAAAAGTAGAATCCTATAATGCGCTTATTAATAGAACGCTTAAAACCACTGCAAAGTTTAATGTCATCACAACTCTATTTGAAGACAAAAACAAAAATATTTGGATTGGAACGGATGGCTATGGGCTTTGCCAACTAAATCCTAAAAAAAAGACGGCAAAATGGTATAATAATTCCAATAACTTTATCTATCAATCTATTACTTCTATTGTTGAAACAAAACCAAGGATATTTTGGTTTACTAGCAATAATGGAATGACAAAATTTGATGTTACCAATAATAGCTTTACAAATTATAATACTCAAGACGGAATTATAGCCAATAATTTTAATAAAAATTCCGTCTACTTTTCAAACAACGAAACCTTATATTTTGGGAGCAATAAAGGAATTAATTATTTTAATCCAAATTCAATCCAAATAAACTCAGATGTACCAGAAGTATATATCTCAGATTTAAAACTTTCTAACAAAAGTATAAAACCCAACGAAGAAAATTCGCCTCTGAAGAAAGTTATAACAGAAACTTTGAAACTGCAACTAAATCATAATCAAAGTCTTTTTACAATAGATTACTTTGGATTAAGTTTTACACGTGCAAAAAATCTAGAGTATGCATATTATCTAGAGGGATTTGAACCCAGTTGGAACTATGTTGGAAAAACGCGAAATGCTACCTACACCAACATTCCCCCAGGAAGTTATAATTTCAAAGTAAAGGCAGCTAATTCAGATGGTATTTGGAGCAATAGCCATACTTCCTTAGAGATAGAAATTCTGCCACCATGGTGGAAAACCAATCTAGCTTCATTATTATTTTTAGTACTTTTTTTAAGTATTATTTACAATATTTACAGATTCGTAAATATTCGTGTGAAAGAACGTCTGGAAATAAAAAGAGAGCGAGAGGAACGAAAACAACTTGAAGGATTAAATGCCAAAAAAATTCAATTCTTCACCAATATCTCTCATGAATTTAGAACGCCTTTAACGCTCATATTAAATCCCTTAGAAGATATTATAAGTAATCCTAATTTGAGTCTTCCTGAAAATATCAAAGAGAAACATAACATCATTTACAAAAATTCAAAACGACTTAAACGATTAATTAATGAATTGATGGACTTTAGAAAGTTACAATTTGATAAAATGGAGGTTAATGTTTCAAAATTTAATTTAATTCCATTTATTGAAGAGGTAGCGAGTCATTTTGAAGAGGAAGCTATACAACGAAACATTGATTTAACACTAGAAAACAAAATAAATCAGCTCAATATTTGGGCAGATCCTTCAATGCTCGAAAAAATTATTTTCAACTTGTTATCAAATGCATTTAAAGCCACTAAAGAACATGGCAAAGTGACTTTAAAAGTACATGAAACAGGAAATGAGATGTATTTTCCTCTCATAAAAAACAAAAAACTAATTGAGGGCATATGCATCAGTATTTCAGACAGTGGAATCGGGATAAACTCTAAAGATTTAGATAAAATATTTTCACGTTTTTACCAAGTAAAAGAGCTCGATAAACAATATTATGGAGGTACTGGAATTGGGCTTGAAGTTGTAAAAAGTTTTGTTGATTTACACAAAGGAAAAATTGAAGTTAAAAGCCAAAATAATACTGGAACTCAGTTCAAAATCTATTTCCCGAAAGGAAATGATCATTTTAACGGAAAAACGCCTCTACAGAGTTTAGAAACCAACCTGACTGAATTCGAACAAATTAATGACAACTTGGACCATACTGGTGCTGTTGAAATTAAAAAATCTGAAGCTAAAAAAACAATTCTAATTGTTGAAGACAATCTAGAACTCAAGAATTATGTAAAAAATGAACTTCAAGAAACTTATAAAATTAAAACCGCAGAAAATGGACAAGAAGGTCTAGAAAAGGCCCTAAAATTTATACCAGATATGATAATCACAGATATCATGATGCCTGTAATGGATGGATTTGAATTTTGTAAAAAGGTTAAAAATGATATAAAAATCAGCCATATCCCACTTCTTATGATGACAGCCAAAGGGATGCAAATTGACAAAATTAAAGGAATCGATTCTGGAGCAGACGCCTATATTACAAAACCATTTAACATGGGTGTTATGAAGTCACATATAAAACAACTCATCACGAGTCGGCAAATTCTTTTTGAAAAATATTTTAATGGAATCCAAAACGAAGATTTATCGAACACAACCTCTTTAGACAAAGAGTTTATTACTAATGTATTGGAATATATTCATAAAAATATAGGAGATTCTAATTTAGGAGTTGAACACATAGCCGAAGAGTTATTTCTTAGCAGAAGTAAACTTTACAGAAAAATTAAAGCATTAACAGGTGACACGGCAACAGAATTTATTAGAAAAATTAGATTAGAAAAAGCGAAAGAATTATTAGAAAAAACAGATTTGACAGTAAGTGAAATTGGCTATAAAGTTGGATTTTCTTCACCCTCCTACTTTACGAAGTGTTTCAAAAATTATTTTGGGCAAATTCCGAAGGAAATCAGAGCTAAATCATAAATTATTTTTTAATAATTTTTTTAATGAGAATTTTTCTATCTTCAAATTCAACTTGTAAAAAATATACACCTTTATAAAGCGTACTAACAACAAGGCATGGGGTCGATTTTTGGTCTAATATAACATGTCCCAAAACATCATAAATCTTGACAGATAAAATATTTTTAAACGACTTTAAACACAATTTATCTTTTACAGGGTTAGGATATAAGAGCAATTCTGATTCTAATGAATTTGTATTTATCCCTAGTGTATTTTGTATTGAAACATCAAAAGCATCTAAAAAATAAACACCCACATTCTCACCCATCAAAACTTGAACCTGTACATTAGTAGTGGTTGGAGATACTACATATTCAAATGAATAATAATCATATGAAGACGTTAAAGAAAAAACTGGAGAAGCCGTAAAATAGGTGTTTGTTATGTTATCCGTAGATTTGATTCTGAGTTTGAATGATGCTCCTGATGATGGGGATTTTGCATAGCATCCTATTGTGATTTTTTTGTTTGTTAAATCTTGTTGATAGTCAATGTTACTCAAAATGACTTTATTATAGGTATCTGAAGCTGTAACCTGAATTCGGGCGGAGGAACTTCCAAAAAAAACTGAGGAAGCGTTTTCTGATATAGTGGCCACAGCACTACCAAGTGTAGTAAAACTCCAATTAGATGTAATTCCACATTCAAAATCAGGATTTAAAACTAGTTGTCCCGAGGTCGGACCATAGCATTCTGGCCATGTACCATCCGCTAAAAGTGCTTCTTTTACGTCTTCAACCCAAACTCCTGTAACAGCATTTGAGGTGGTCGGATTATCGGTTCGTAAATGAATGGTTTTATTGGATTTATTACCACTACACCATGCCGAAAATGAAAACCCTCGATTGATGGCTTGTTCGGCTATAAATCGATGGTACTCTACCCTATCGGAATTAACAGGGCCACCATTGTCCCCGTAAACTCCTATTTGGTAATTATACCCCCCTTCATTATCAGCGCCGAATTCTCCAAGAGTTATAGGAATATTATTTATCTCAGACCATGTTTTAACCGAATTAAAATGAGTATTCACCGTTGATTTATCGTTGGGTGTTCCCCAGTTAAAATCATTATTGTTAGATGTAGACGAACTCGTAAAATTGAAAGGTATGTAGTAATGGAAAGAGGCTATTAGGTTTAAATCGCTACTTAAAACTTCCGCTCCTATTGTTGTTGGTGCCTGATACGAAGTTAAAGTTCCACCAGTTATTATTATGGGACGTGTCAAATTGTTACCTCCTGTGGATCGAATGGCCTCAATAATCGCCAAATTTATAATATCCATGTCTTGAGCACTAACTTCAAAATAAGGTTCATTAACAACTTCAAAAATTAAGCTTGAGGGATGAGTTTTTAATCGATTAGCAATTTGGATCCAAATGGACTTAAATTTCATTAAATCCGCTGCCCGTTTAGCAGATGTTGGATGCGTAAAACTTGCACTCTTCGAGTTAAAAGAGTTCAAAAATTCAGCTTTTAAATCAGCACCATGAAAGTCAATAACTGTATACAATCCTCGGTCTAGAGACCAATTTGCAACCGTTTCAATACGATCCAAATAAGCAACACTGACTAAAAAATCTGTCACATCCCCATCATAATCACCAGAGCTATCAGCTTGAGTCGACCATTGTGTTGTATTACCGCTTGTGCGAGTACCAAAAAAATCTATTGGAATTCTAACATTGGAAAATCCTTCAATAGCTACATCAGTAAAATACTGTTCATAAACAATAGGTGCCCAATTCCCTTCAGTTGGAGCACTCAAAGTATTACCAAGGTTTATACCTCTACCCATTTGTTTTACAATATCCCAAGTAGAGTTTTGTGCCTCAATTGAGAAAATACTGATTAGATAGAAAAATATTAAGACTCCATTTTTTTTCATGATAAAACAAAGAGGAGACCATGGTCTCCTCTAAAATTATAGTTTAAAAACAGGTTTTACTTATTGAAACTTTCACGTTCCAAATCAATAATTTTTTGAACTTCTTCATTAGAAAATTTAGTCATCATTTTTTGACGTGTTTCTTTAGCTGCAGATCGATAGATTGCTCTTTTTTCTTCTTCAGAAAGTCCTTTACCTTTAATTTTTTTAGCATTGGAAGCATATTTGTTATATAAAGTTTGCTGTAAAAACTCTGCATCTGCGTCTGAAATCTCCATTTGAGATGAAATTAGTGCCACAGCGTTCTCAGAGCGATTGGCCGCAAATTTATTTTCTTGCGCCTCCATTACAAATGTAAACAAACATAAAGCTGTGGTTAAAATTATTTTTTTCATACTTATTTTTTAACAATTTGAATTGAAGACTCATTTCCATTTTTTTGAATAACTTTTAAAATATATAACCCTGTATTCAAAGACGAGGTATCAAGCCTTTTGGAAGTGCCTTTTTGTATTACAACAATTTGTCCTAGCATATTAATGACACGCATACCAACAATTTCATTTGACGTTTCAAGATTTAAAAAGCTACTCACTGGATTAGGAAAAACTTTGAGTGCAGAGGAGTTAATTCCTGAGACATCTTCATAACCTAGCGTTGTACCAGAAATAGTTGTTACAATATTATCAATATATACTTTAGTTCCTACAGCACCATTTTTCAAAGTAAATCCTAACTCAATATTGTCATAAAACTCATCATCATAGATTGTTGGTGTTGATAATTCCTTCGTATTAGTGACAGTGGTCCATTCTGTTGTTGCACTTTTCCACGCACCATATGTAGCTCTCTGCGTAGGGGTCGTCCCATCTGTATTTGTTACTGCTCCTGATGAAATATTCATTCTCCATCTTGGAGATACTTTTGGATCTCCAGTCACACTTGTAGCTTTCATATCCCAAGTTACAGTCAAGTCGGAATTATTATCAACTGGATTAGGATCCATAGACCACAAATAGTTGTTCCATAACTGTGGAGGATTCCCAGTCAAAACAGAATTAATTGTGAACTCAGCAGATTGGTTTCCATCCGAAGACTCATTAGTTGTTATAGCCATTGGTGTGGATGCCAACTGAGTTTCATTTCCGTTTGGTGACCAGTTTGCAAGATTTCCTGGGATATCCTCAAAACTAGAGTTTTGTAATATTCCACTGTAGGTTGCGAGGTTGGTCGAATTTATTATTGTAATGTCATCAATAAAAAAATTAGCACCAGTAGGAGTGTCAACAGCAGCATTATTAGCGCTGTTAGCTCTAAATTGAATTGTTATGGCGTTAATAGTTCCTGTCCAAAAGCTATTTTGACCAGGATTTATTGTATAAGTCTTAAACTCAGAATCGTTTGCTGTAATATCAGTATCTACATATTTATTTGCATTAGATGCATCTTTGAATATAAAACGCATGCGTAGGTTATCACTGTTATTCTTAATTGTAATCGAAACATAGTCCATTAAATCAGCATTAACATTGGCTTCTGTTGTTACAATCTGAGGATTACCCGCACCGTTGATTGTCAGGGTTGAATATGTTTCTCCTACCGTTACATTTGCTGAAGTACCTGTACTCGCCCAAATTTCATTGTCGTTTGTAAATGTCCAAGGACCTTGAGCAATAGCCTCAAATGACCCCAAAAAAAAG
>Ga0209119_1002829_pt1 | contig 15552 bp, 12 predicted proteins | sample COG_03_FD_184747 | JGI IMG/M metagenome (GOLD analysis project Ga0209119, IMG submission 184747) | Pelagic Microbial community sample from North Sea - COGITO 998_met_03 (SPAdes) (version 2) | ecosystem: Environmental > Aquatic > Marine > Neritic zone/Coastal water | place: Helgoland, sampling... | reverse complement strand
TCGAAGAGCTACGCTTAATCTCTAATATGAATATCGCAAGCGACGTATTTTTGCAGTTAATCCTTATTGGTCAGCCCGAATTAATTGAAAAGCTCAATGACCCACGCCTAACCCAGTTTGCTCAACGCATAGGCGTCGACTTCAATCTGCGGCCCATGGATTATGTGGATACCGGTAAATATATCTTCCATCGTCTTAAAGTCGCAGGCAGCACCAAATCCATATTTACCAGCGATGCTATTGCCGCCATATTCTGCTTCTCAGAAGGTGTTCCCAGACGCATTAACACACTCTGTGATATGGCCTTGGTTTATGCCTTTGCTGATGAGTGTAAAACCATCAAGGCGCAGTTAATTGTTGATGTAATCAAAGACCGCAATCTTTCCGCGGTGATACGACCTACTGCGCTTCAATCTAAAGAAGTGCAGGATGTCGCCCGCTGGCTGCAGGATGTGAAGGGGGTGAGTGTCTATGATATGTTGCCCGCGCTGGAAGGTATAACGTGACTCCAGATACTGACCAGCCCGAGGATAAAAGGTTCCCCGATTTTTTTGTTATCGGTGCGATGAAATCTGGTAGTACCACATTACATCAGTATCTAACTATGCACCCCAGAACATGCATGTCAGAACCCAAAGAGCCAGGGTTCTTTAGCCGCGACGAGCGCTATAAAAAAGGCAGCGACTGGTACTTCGAGCATTTCCGCCATTTTGAGAAAGGGCAGATTAGGGGTGATTCATCCACCTGCTACTCTCGTTCTCCAACCTATCCGCATTCGGCCCAAAGAATATATGACTCGAATCCGGATGCAAAGTTTATATATGTGGTGAGAGACCCTGTATCAAGGGCCTACAGTCACTATAAACATCGTATGGAGGAGGCGATGATCCAAGGCGGGAAGGTCATTAGCTATAAGCAGTCAATAGTGCAGGATGAGGAAATGTTACTTTCTGGAAAGTATCACTTCCAGATAAAAAAATATACGGATCTTTTCGGACCGATAAACATATATATCTGTAACTTCGATAATCTGATAACAAATCCACTTGAAGAAATGAATTCGGTGTATCAGTTCTTAGGTATAGATTCGGTGGCAAGTTTAAAGCAGCCTGATCTCAACGAAAACATATCTGGAACAGCTATAAAATCACACTTAGTAAACGCAAAGCTTAATAAAATAAAAAGTAACATTATCGTGCGAGTGATTAGATATCTTACTCCAGTAATTTTTAAGAAGAACATATCTATTTTTCTTAAAAAAGTAATCACTAAGTCGACAAAAGATAAGGCGATTGACGGAACATTTAATTCAATTATAACTTCCCCGAGCAAAGATGATATTGCATTCCTCGAGAGATATTACGAAAAAGATACGTTATTACTCCAGCAAGAGTTCAAGCTTAACCTTACAAGCTGGCAGTCAAGTAGGCGCTAGATTCTATTTCATAAACGCACTAGCCAAAATTAAGGGAGATCCAATTAGATGACTATATTGAGTCGAGAACACTTAATTGATTTCAATCAGTTAAAAAAAGTCGGAAAGCACCTGAATGAGAAGTATGGCTCGGCAAGCCCATTCCCGCATAGGGTGATAGACGATATTTTTGCCGACAAAGTTTTAGACGAAATAGTCGCCGAGTTTGACGGTCAGGCTGGAAAGTGGCACGAATTCGAAAGCAAATATGAAAAAAAACTTCAAGAGAGTGCTGATGAGAAGTTAGGTCCGGTTACCCGCCGATTTATCCATGAGCTCAACTCCGCCCCCTTTATCAACTTCTTGCATGACCTTACCGGGATCGAAGGCCTCATTCCAGACCCATACCTGATTGGAGGCGGGTTGCATAAGATAGAGCAGGGCGGAAAGTTGGGAGTACATGTCGACTTTAATCAACATAGCAAAATGAAGGTATATAGACGAATCAATGTCATTTTGTACTTGAATAAAGGCTGGAAAGAAGAATATGGAGGGCATTTGGAATTGTGGGACAAGGCGGAGTTTCAGTGTATTAAAAAAATAACGCCACTCTTTAATAGACTGGCAATATTCAATACGACAAGTACTAGCTATCATGGCCACCCAGTACCATTAAACTGCCCGCAAGAATGTTGCCGCCGTTCCCTTGCCCTTTATTACTATACCGTTGCACCAGAGAGTGAAGGTCAGCGGAAGCCACACAGCACAATCTTTCTCGATAAGCATGGCCGTGAGGATGAGTTGAAAGGGAGTACCTTTTCGCAGCGCTTAGTGAAAAGGCTAAAATCCTATATCAATCGAATTTGAAATGATTATGGTTACTCAGATAGAAACTAAAAAATATGCCTAATACCTTAGCCTATATTGCGTTGATTTTTTGGCCCATTATCACCCTATTTCTGTTTAAACACTTAAGGCCAATCCCAGCCAGCTTTTGGACGATTGTTGGCGGGTTTTTGATTTTACCCGTGAAGACTAGTATCGATTTTCCGATGATTCCGGAAATCGACAAGCAAAGCCTAGCCGGCTTATGCGCTCTAGCTGGCTGTATTATGACTCGAGGCGTCAAAGTAAGGCTTCTGCCTGAAGCGGGTGCTGAAAGGTGGTTGATCGTTCTGTTGCTGATAATCCCCTTTTTTACGGTGCTGAATAATCAGGAGGCAGTATATATAGGTAGTCAATTGGTTCCTGGTTTAAAGCTATATGATTCAGTATCCATAATGTTTAGAGTCTACATCAGTCTTGTTCCTTTTATAATAGGCCTCCAATTATTCAAAACTAAAAATGATCAATTGGAATTATTTAAACTACTTGTAATCGCTGGAATTTGGTATTCGTTACCAATACTATTTGAAATTAGAATGAGTCCACAGCTGCATACTTGGGTGTATGGTTTCTTCCCCCATAGCTTTTCTCAGCAAATAAGGTTTGGCGGATTTAGACCGGTAGTTTTTCTAGGCCATGGATTAATTGTTTCAATGTTTGTCGTAACTGTTTTAGCCTCTTCAGTAATTCTTTGGAAGGAAAAGCTAAAGACCTATAGTTTTTCCGCGCTCGCAGTTATGAGCTACTTTATAGTTCTATTATTCCTCTGTAAATCGGTTGGCCCATTCTTACTCGGTATCGGATTTCTAATTGTCGCCGTTTATTTCAAATCTGCCTGGGTTAAAGGTATCTGCCTGATTTTTTTACTTATAGTTTATCTATACCCAATTCTTGGGATATTTGATCTATTCCCCCATCAACTTTTTATTGATGTAGCAAAAGCTTTTAGCATCGATCGTGCCGAATCCCTTAGCTTTAGGTTTTTTCATGAAGGCCAGTTATTGGACCGTGCGAATGAGAAATTTTGGTTTGGATGGGGAGATTGGGGTCGAAATCGCCTAGAAGATTCAGTGACGGATGGTCTTTGGATAATTATCTTTGGCCAATCGGGTGCGTTTGGATTTGCCTCCCTGTTCGGACTTTTAACCCTCTCAGTAACTCGGGCAATTAGGTCTTTCAAATTGATTGCTGACAAGACTGAGTTAAGCCTCCTGCTTAACCATGCTTTGCTGATCGCAATTATCATGATTGATCAGCTTCCTAATTCATCTCTATCCCGAGGGTGGATGTGGTTTTTAATCGGGGCTCTACTGGGAAGAGCTAATCACATCATTCGTGAATCCAAAAAAAATCAGGTGTCGGCTGAAAGGACTCAGCTCTAATATGAGTTCGAACAATCCAGATAGTCTAAGAAGCCGTGTTCTCAATGCGACTGGCTGGGCGGTAGGGCAGCATGGACTGACCCAGCTGTTAAGGTTCTTGGCCAATTTGCTACTGACTAGATTATTAGTACCTGAGATGTTTGGCTTGATGGTTGTCGCAAATATACTGATAGCCGGGATGACAATGTTCTCCGACATCGGGCTGAACATGCATCTTATCCAGCATAAGCGCGGTGCTGATCGGAGCTTCATCAATACAGCTTGGACAGTCCAGATTATTAGGGGGCTTATACTCAGTGTTATTACGCTCTTGCTTGCCTATCTGGTAGTCAAGCAAGAGCATCTGTTTCCTGAAGGCAGTGTCTATAGTAATCCCGAGCTACCGACAGTGCTTGCTATTCTTGCGATCTCCCCGCTAATCGATGGCTTTAAATCGACCAAATTGGCGATCTCTGACCGTAATATGGACATGAAGTCTGTTGCTAAGGTACACCTTGTTAGCCAGGTGGTAGGGCTTACGGTAATGGTTCTCGGGGCATTAGCTTATAGCTCGATCTACGCTTTGATCGCTGGCGGGCTAATCTCAAAATCAATGACAGTTGCGCTAAGTCACCTGAGTCTTAAGGGCACCAATAACCGCTTGCATTGGGACTCCAACAAAGCTTCCGAGCTTTTCCATTTTGGGAAGTGGATTTTTATAACGTCAATACTAGGGTTTCTTGTTGCTAATGGTGATCGGCTTTTGCTTGCCCTGTATATCGACGCCTCGACGCTTGGGATCTACTCGATTGCGGTAGCCTTGATAAATATTATTCTAGGTATGGGTTCAAGCATTACAGACCGGGTTGGCTTTGCTGCGCTAAGTGATATTGCACGGAATAATCCAGGAAGGCTGCGAGAAATATACTACCGGATACGGCTACCTCTCGATGCCATATTTCTGTTCATAGCCGGCATGTTATTTATGGTTGGTAACTCGGTGGTGGATTGGTTCTATGATGACCGATATTCCATAGCCGGTAACATGGTCGAGATACTCTCATTTTCAATAATCTTTTCGAGATACAGCTTATATCTTAAACTGAATACGGCAATTGGAAAGCCGAGGCTCAACGTGCCGGTGAATCTTATTAATCTGCTCGCACTGTATTGTCTATTACCTGTTGGCGTATCTCTCGTTGGCCTCCAAGGCTCCCTATGGGTGATAGCCCTGTATAAAGCGGCATCGATACCATTTATATTTTATCTTAAGGTCAAGTCGGGCGTCTTGGATATTGCAAGAGAGTGCTATGTCTTTGGGTTCTATCTAATTGGGCTATTAATCGGATATATTACGAACCTAATATATATTGCTTATATAGGTTGATGACTTTCTCAGTATAGGCGCTAGAGACTAATTAATGAATCGATTTGATAGGGTTCGCTATGCTTGCATTTTTGCTTTGTCGCTCGCTCAATATAGGTCAATGACCTGACGTCTAACTAGCATCGTGAGATGTACATCATAGTTACTGTAAAAACTATGCAACAGACGTCGCATTGACTGCTCTCATAGAATTAAAATTATGCCATGGATGGTATCTTCTTTGAAAATATTAACCTGAGAGTAAAACAGCATGTCTTTCTTTAACCTACTTTGTTACGCGTTACTAATCTGTTCTCTAACTGGATGTAAAAGCAGTCCGACAGCAGAGGACAGCTCGTCAGTCACAAGCCAAACTGGATTTGATGCTGTTTCGACAAACGAAGAGCTAAATCAAGGTGCTGATGACTCTGCGACTCAGGAGTTAGTCGTTAGCTCCGCGAGCACAGAATCGACTATCCAGGACAACGTAGCCAATTACGCGGTAAAGGCCGGTGAGTTCAATCACCATCCCAAAGAAACGAGCGCCTGGGACGAAAGTGGTTGGTCTATTTTGACCCCTGCGGCAGACTCGCGACTGATCTATGTCAGCTCTTCGCTTGGCAATGATACAACCGCGGAGTTCTATGCGCCCAGGGATGTAAATGACATTCAAGACCCCGGTTTAATAAAGCCCTATAAAGACATTCACGTCGCAATGAAGCATGTGAGAGAGGGCTATCCTGACTGGGTGCTGCTACATCGAGGTGACAGTTGGAATGTAGAGGCGAATATTGAATTGAAGGCTGGCAGAGGGTTGTTTGATCGCTCTGTTTTAACATCCTATGGTGAAAGCACTATTCGTCCGATGATTAAAAGCACCGCGGCACGCACCATTATAATGTGGGGTGGAACTAACTATGTTGCGGTCATGGGGTTATCCCTATATGCCAACGAGAGAGATCCTCACTCAGTAGATTTTCAAGGTTGGGGAAGTGCGGCCAGGTCAGCAGGGATTACGATATTTAGCCCCGATGATAAAAACGGTGGAAGCATACTGCTGGAGGATAATGACCTTAATTATTTTAATGGTGGCATTCTGCTTCTTGGAAGAGGAACATTAGTCGATATCGAGATCAGAAGGAACATTATTCGCAATTCATACAGTGAAGACAGTCATTCCCAAGGGATATACGCAGATATGGCATCGGTATATCTCGAGGAAAATATATTTGACCACAACGGCTGGTTCAAGCAGCAGATCGGCACCGGCAATGATAAAGAGCAGGGGCAGGCAACCTTCTTTAATCATAATACTTACTTTTCTGACGCCTTTAACACTAGATTCATAAATAATTTCTTCCTAAGATCCTCTAGTATTCAAAATAAATGGACTGCCAATTCAGATTCAGTAAGCGAAGTTGACTCTGTTAAGTCCTTCGACCTACTAATCGAAGGAAACTTATATGTTGGTGGCGAAGTTGGTATTAGTGCCGGTGGTAACACTGATTATGACAATGGCCCAAGATGGAATGACATTCGCATTGTAGATAATATTTTAATCGGTATAGGTCGCGATCAGCCAACAAATCGCGTTCTAGGCTGGGGTATTGAAGCTACCGATTGGGATGGGGGGGTAATCTGTGGTAATTACCTATTGGATACTGACAACATTAACGTGACAAATGTTTTTGGGATAAAAGTCTCAGGTCACAGTGACAATGTTAATGTCACAAGGAATACCATAGCTGGAATAATCGCTAAGGATCCAGATCTCTCGAATGCTGCGATAAGTGTCAATTTGGACATTGAGGGTACTGTGGTTGTTTCTGAAAATAGCTTGCAGCTCCCAGAAAGTAAGCTAAGGCTAGTTAATTCTGATGACCGATCGACCATAGAATTTAATGCTAATAGATATCTATCCGGCCTGGATGATCAGTACTGGTTTCGTCTGGCCAGTGAAAATCACTCATTTGATGGCTGGGCCAATAAAAAAGGTGATGCAAGCTCAACTGTTGGTAAAGATCATTTTGTGGAGCCTAAAAGAACTTTCGAGAGCTACTTGGCATCTATAGGCGAGACGCCCGATATTGATAGTTTTATGCAAGCAAGAGTCAAGTATTCCAGAAGGTCAGGCGCTGGGACAGTAACAGCTGCCGAAGTACGTCAATATCTAAGAGAAGGGTATGGAGATAAAACCTGTGCCCTCTGACTTGCATCTGGGGCCGCCCAATAAGGAAGCTAGATTGATCGGTATCAGGAGGCTAACCTAACTAAAACTAAAGAGCAGGATGCAAGAATAGCAGCTATATTAAGTACAATATAAATTGTATTTTAGAAGTATGGTGAGAATGGCTGCGATACCTAAGTTAAGACTGTTAATTTTATGCGGTGGTGATCCAAATTCGGAGGTCGTCTTTTCGGGGTCTGCAAGAGCGCTTTTTCAGGCACTTGAACGACGAGGATGTGTTGTCCATAAAGAAAATGTATTGGGCTTCTCGGATCCATTTAAGAAGCTCAATTTTGTCGGGAAAGTTATTCAGAAGCTTGATCGATTCAGGTTGTGGGAGAATTACCGACTCTCCCCATTATGCTTCTCGAGGAATACAAAGAGGGCCCTAGATGTGGTTAGGTCCCGATCAGATTATAATGCCTGTTTAATGTATGGTACGAGATTCAATCCGACCTTAGATGTCCCCAAATACTGTTATCTCGATGCAACTGCCGCTCAGCTCGTGGCCGCGAATGGCTGGGGCTTCGCCGGTCGTTCCAAGAGCAACAATCAAAAAAATATTGACTACCAAAGACGTGTTTTTGATAGTTGCAGCGGAGTTTTTCCAAGAACTCAATTTGCTGCTGATTCTGTATATCATGATTATTCTATTTCAAAAGAAAAAGTCACAGTTGCAGGTGCTGGCTATAATCACAATAAACCGCCTCTAGCTCATCAATCTTATGAATCTAAGAATATTTTATTTGTTGGCGTCCAGTTTGAACGGAAGGGTGGACCGTTGATTTTAGACGCGTTCAAAATTGTGCGTGACAAAATCCCAGAAGCCACTCTGACTATTGTTGGCGCCAGGTTGGATATAAATGAACCTGGGGTGGAGGTGGTTGAGAGGATTTACAAGGATGAATCTGACGGTCTTAACAGGATATTAGAGTTTTATAGTAAGGCTTCCTTGTTCTGTATCATGAGCACTCTAGAGCCGTTTGGAATTGTGGTTATTGAGGCTCAGAACAGCTTTGTTCCATGCATTGTCCCTAAAAAATTCGCCTTTACCGAAACCGTTAGTGACGGAATCACTGGAGTCCATCTTTCAAATGAGACGCCCGAAGCGCTTGCAAAGGTTATGGTTGAACTTTTAAATAATCCAGAAAAGCTGAAGCGCATGGGTGAGGCAGCCCATAATTATGTGCAAGAGAATTGGACTTGGGACATAGCTGCTGAACGTATTGAGCGGCGAATACTAAAGGACTTGAATTTAGATGTGGGAGTTGAGTCTAGGGTTTTGGGCAACAGGAAAAGTGCTATCTAACCTTATGGAAAAAACATATATGGCGTGATAGTGTTTCAGGTTTTAGAGCAAAATTTGATCACTAGTTGATTGATAAAATATTTTTAAACGGTTGCTAGGATGAAAAATATAGTTCACATATCTCCGCGATCACTCACTGCGATATAAGATAAACCGCCTCCAATGAAGCGATTTTTTAGTATCTTATTTTTAAATTCAATCTAAACGGGTCTGCGAGTGGTCCTTTTGGGGTAGCAATACTAGCCCTATAGCAGGGTCCTGTACGGCCATAAGGGCCGTTTAAAAAAGAAATCTTGGATGATAAAAGAAATGCCAGTTAAATTATCGATAATTATTGTCAATTATAAAACGCCAGAATTGTGTATTGACTGTCTAAAGTCAATAAAAATGGGCAAAGGTATTGAGGTAATCATCGTAGATAACGCGTCGAGTGATGGGTCGCTTGAGTTAATCAGAGACGCAATTGAGTTACTGAATTCGGATCTCATCTCCCTAATTGACTCAAAGCATAATGGTGGATTTTCCGCTGGGAATAATATTGGCATACGGGCCTCAAAAGGCAAGTACTGCCTGTTACTAAACAGTGACACTATAGTTCGTCCTGGGGCAGTTGAAAAAATGGTAAGGCTGGTGGATGAAAATCCGTCAATTGGTATTGCTAGTCCCCGCCTAGAGTCTTTGGATGGAAGCCCGCAAGAAAGCTGTTTTAATTTTTATCGACCGATAAATGAATTTATTAAAGCATCTGGTACGGGAGTTATTACAAAGATGCTTCAGGGTTATCAATTGTCAGTGCCGTTGTGCCAAGAAAACACCTTTCCAGAATGGGTAAGTTTTGCCTGTGTCCTGATCCAGCGAAGGGTCTTTGACAGCATTGGTCTATTAGATGAAGGCTATTTTATGTACTTTGAAGATGTTGATTTTTGTCTGAAAGCACGTTCTGCAGGGTGGGAGTTGATAAATATACCTTCGGCCCAGCTCGTTCATCTGCAAAGTGCCAGTTCAAAAGTTAACAGTAAAATCTCGTCTAAAGCTCGATTGCCAAGATATTTTTATGAGTCTAGAGCGCGCTATTACTCTACCCATTTCGGAATGTTTGGGTTAATAAGGGCAAATATATTTTGGCATGTCGGGTGGCTCATCTCTATGGTTCGACGGCTATTAGATAAAAAATACCGGGCAAATATATACCGGCAACAATGGCGCGACATCTGGATAAATTGTTTTGATCCAAAAGGCCCCTATATTCACCCAGAAAAATACTAGTTCTCTGACTCGTCTTCGATATTACGATGTAAGTTTAAGGGTCTTATAAAGATAGCCAATTATAAAGGAACCCAATGGAATGGATGAAAAAACGTTAAACGTGTTGGTAATTGCCGAGGCGGCAAACCCTGATTGGACAAGTGTGCCCCTAATCGGGTGGTCACACACTAATGCATTGAAGAAAATTTGTAATGTCCATTTGGTTACGCAAATACGTAATGAAAATGCGATCTTAAATCAGGGTTGGAAGGAAGGAGTGGATTTCACTGCAATCGACTCAGAAAGACTCAACCGTCCTATTTATCGGTTCAGTCTTTTCTTAAGGGGTGGTGATAAATCGGCATGGACAATCTCGACAGCTTTAGGCAGCCTCGTTTATCCGTATTTTGAATATCTTTGTTGGAAAGCTTTTAAGGCTAGATTAGTCGCGGGTGATTTCGATGTTGTTCACCGAATAACTCCGGTAAGTCCAACTGCACCTAGTTATTTAGCTAAAAAATTGCGGAAAATCAATGTCCCCTTTGTTGTTGGCCCCCTTAACGGGGGGGTAGCATGGCCCCCTCAGTTCAGAGATGTGCAGCATAAGGAGAAGGAATGGCTGAGTTACATTCGTAGTATTTACAGGTGGTTGCCAGGGTATCGGTCATTACTCAAGAATTGCTCAGCGATAATCTCAGGTTCGAGCGCGACGTTTAATCAGCTGCCCAAACGCATCCGTCACAAACAGTTTTTTGTTGCCGAAAATGCTATTGATCCTAAAAGATTTAGCTTAACTCATGAAAGGGCTTATGGTTTGCCTCTGAAAGGTGCTTTTGTGGGGCGCCTAGTTCCTTATAAGGGAGCCGATATGGCCTTGGAGGCTTTAGAGCCGCTACTGAAATCTGGAAAGATAAAATTTGATATCTATGGCGACGGCCCCGAAAGAGCAAATTTGGAGGCGGTCGTAGATACACTTGGCCTATCTGATTATGTGACCATTCACGGATTCGTGGATCATGCAGAGCTTCAAAATGAATTAATTAAGGCGGATATTTTGATATTCCCAAGTATTAGGGAGTTTGGCGGTGGTGTGGTATTGGAGTCGATGGCTCTAGGGGTTGTTCCAATCGTTGTTGATTACGCAGGGCCGGCTGAGTTGGTAACTGATGAGGTTGGATATTTGATAGCAATGGGCGATCGTGAATCCATAATAGAGAGCTTACGGACCAATCTATCAGTTATTTGTGCTGATCCTGAACAGTTGGAGGTTAGGCGAAGGGCTGGTATAGCTAAGGTCAATGAGTGTTATACCTGGGCCAGAAAAGCAGAAAAAAGTAAGGAGATTTATCTCTGGGTCACAGGGCGAGGGCCAAAGCCGAAGTACCAACGCCCTCCCACGCAAGATAATGGGCAGGCTTGAATTTCAATTGACTCTAGTGAATGTCGGATAGCGACGGCAAAGCAGGCATATTTTTATGGATGGGGCTCATTATGTGAACCAGTCGGCTAAACAAGGTAAAAGTCTGTCTCAAACCTTCTTTGATGTTCCCTTGGTAGTTAGTGTTAAGTAAGCTTGCTTTTAGTTTGATGGTTTTAGCCTGATAAAGGATTTCGATAGCTACTCATAGAGAATATATGGACGATTCTTATTTACTGATTTCGCCTTGCCGAAATGAAGCTGAGTTTATGGTGAAGACGCTAGATAGCGTTGTTAATCAGTCGCTCCGCCCTGCCAAATGGATTATCGTTGACGATGGCTCTACCGACGCCACGCCAGACATTCTTCGTCAATATTCTCAGAAGTATGACTTTATCGAAATCGTGACCCGCAATAACCGTGGTCACCGCAGTGTTGGGCCTGGGGTTATTGAAGCTTTTTATGCCGGTTTGGTCGTGGTTGATCTGAATGACTATCAATATGTCTGCAAACTGGATTTGGACCTGATTATGCCTCCGCGTTATTTTGAGAGGATGATTGAGCGGATGGACCGCGAGCCTCGTCTTGGAACCTGCAGTGGGAAGACTTACTTCAGAGTTAAAGGTTCAGATAGATTATTCCCTGAAGAATGCAGTGATGAGTCATCAATTGGTGCGGCCAAGTTTTATCGAGTGGCTTGCTTCAAACAAATTGGTGGCTTTGTGCGGCAGGTGATGTGGGACGGCATTGACAGCCATAGGTGCCGATTGCTTGGCTGGATATCGCTTAGCTGGGACGAAGAAGATATACGTTTTATTCATCTCAGGCCTATGGGGTCAAGTCAGGCGGGTATTTTAACGGGGCGTGTTCGGCATGGTTTCGGCCAGTATTACATGGGTACTGGGATAGCCTACATATTGGCTTCTACAGTGTATAGGTTAAATAAAAGGCCCTACATCTCGGGTGCCTTGGCTATGCTCTGGGGGTATATCAAAAGTGCTTTGACAGGAGTCGATCGCCTTAAGGATCCAGAAATGATTCGACTGATGAATCGATATCATTGGCAGTGCCTCTTGAATGGCAAAAAGAAGGCCACTGCAATGCTCAATGAAGAGCGCGCGGAATTTTGGCAGCCACATAGAAAAGGCTACGACATTCCTTATAAAGGGTAGTTAACACGGAAGACGCAATGGATAGTATCAAAGGGAACTTGCTAGAAAAATTTACTGATAAATCGGCCGTAATTGGGATTTTTGGTCTGGGGTATGTTGGTCTTCCTTTGGCCATAAGATTTGTTGATGCTGGGTTTTCGGTCATCGGCTTTGATATAGATAAAGTAAAGATTACCGCTATTGAAAGCGGAAAGTCGTATTTTAAGCATATAGACGATCTGAAAATAGCATCCGCGATTACTTCAGGACTCTCGGTTACTACAGACTTCGCTAAAGTTTCTCAGGCTGACGCATTGATTATTTGCGTCCCCACACCGCTAAACAAGAGTCGTGAGCCTGACCTCAGTTTTGTTACCTCAACTGTCGAGCTCATGCTTCCCTATATTCGAGCGGGACAAATTGTCTCCCTTGAGAGCACTACCTATCCAGGAACCACTGAGGAAGAGCTGCTGCCCAGGCTTGAGTCAAAGGGTTTTTCGGTTGGTGATGATATCTTTTTGGTTTATTCCCCGGAGCGTGAAGATCCGGGTAATCAAAGTTTTGAGACCAAAACGATCCCCAAGATTTGCGGCGGCCATACGGAAAATTGCCGGGATGTGGGCGAGGCTCTCTATGCAGGAGCTATTGACCGTGTGGTAATGGTCAGTTCAACCAAGGTTGCCGAATTAACCAAGTTGCTAGAAAACATTCATCGCGCGGTGAATATAGGCTTGGTAAATGAGATGAAAATTGTCGCGGACCGCATGGGCATCGACATTCATGAGGTGATCAGTGCAGCCGCAACCAAACCGTTTGGCTTTACAGCCTATTACCCTGGTCCGGGATTAGGCGGCCATTGCATTCCGATCGATCCCTTTTACCTTACCTGGAAGGCCAGAGAATACGGCTTAAATACCCGTTTCATCGAGCTTGCGGGAGAGGTTAATACGGCTATGCCTGAATGGGTCATATCAAAATTAACCGATGCACTAAATGAGCGATCGCTACCGGTTAAAGGCAGTCGGGTTCTTGTCTTGGGTATTGCCTATAAAAAGAATATTGATGATATGCGTGAATCACCTTCCGTAGAGCTGATGCAGCTATTAGCGGATAAGGGCGCAATTGTTGACTATGCTGATCCTTACGTACCGGTTTTTCCATCAATGCGTAAATACCACTTTGACCTGCAATCTGTTGAGCTTACTGAGTCTGTGGTTGAGTCTTATGACTGTGTTCTGTTGGCAACAAATCATGACTGCTTTGATTATCCGATGCTTGAAAAGCACGCCCAACTGATTGTTGATACAAGAGGCTGTTTCGCTCAGGCAGACCATATAGTTAGAGCTTGAGTTTGTTAATGAAAGAAGTCGCAGAAATACAACAAGGAGAATAGAAATGGATTTCATGGAGTTTGTAGAGGATTACTACCAGCAATATATTCGGGTGCTGAACTCGTTCGATAAGACATCTCTCGAGCCTGTACTGGATACCTTTCTCGATGTCAGAGACAAAGGCGGCACTCTTTGGGTCGCGGGCAATGGCGGCAGTGCGGCGATTGGTGATCATACTGTCTGTGATGTGACCAAAGGCACCCACACAGAGGGGCAGCCGACGATCAAGTCGATTTCCCTGTCATCGAATACGGCTATGTTAACGGCCCTGGGCAATGACCTTGATTACGAACAGGTTTTTAGTCAGCAGCTTAAATATTATCTCGGAAAAAATGATGCGCTGTTACTGGTGAGTTCCAGCGGCAACTCGCCCAATGTGGTTAAAGCCTGTGAATATGCCAATAGTCGCGGTGTGCCAACGATTGCCTTTGTTGGATTTAAGGGCGGTAAGCTGCGCGATATTGCCAAGCACTGTGTGTGGATTCCGATTGAAAATTACGGCATGGCGGAAGATGCCCACCAGAGTCTGATGCATGTCACCACCCAATACATTATGGCCTATGCAAACCAGCGTCTAGCTGCAGAGGCTCAGTGTGACTGATAGGGTAAAAGCTGCGGTAGTGGTTATCGGGCGCAATGAGGGTGAGCGCTTAAAGCGCTGCCTGGCGTCCATTTTGGCTCAGCATCAGGGTCCTGTTGTCTATGTGGACTCGGGCTCAAGTGATGGCAGTGTTGAGCATGCGCGATCGGTTGGTGTGGAGGTTGTGGATCTGGATATGACACAACCTTTCACTATGGCTAGAGGGCGCAATGCAGGTCTTGATTATTTGATTGAACATTATCCAGCGTGCGAGTTTGTGCAGTTTGTCGATGGTGATTGTGAGGTGGCTGAGGGATGGATTGATCAAGGTTTAAGTTTCCTCAAAGCTAACGGTCTATATGCATTGGTTTGCGGTAATGTCTCCGAAAGACACCCAGAGGCGAGTATTTACAATGGCCTTATGAATATGGAGTTACAGGGCGTCGCTGGTGATACGGAGGCCTGCGGAGGTATAGCTATGTATAGAATCGATATCTTCGCTAATGTAGGCCTGTTCAATGAGGTAATGATTGCGGGTGAAGAGGGCGATTTGTGCTTGAGGCTGCGCCGAGACGGCTCTAAATTAATGAAGCTAGATATACCAATGGCAAATCATGATGCGGACATGCAACGTTTCGTTCAGTGGTGGTGCAGATCAGTCCGTTGCGGCCACGCCTATGCCCATGGCTTTGATCTACATCGGCAATCCCCAGAACAGCATGAAGAGCGCTACAAAAAACGCCAGGTGCTGAGCTCGATGGCATATGGATTTTGCTTTCCTTTACTTCTGTTATTGCTAGTCAGTGTATTGTTGACACAGTCTTTATCCCAGCTTCCATTAATATTTATTCTGACGGCAATGCTCTTTGTTCTGTCGTTATATATTCGCTTAATTGAAAAGTGCGTTAAATCGAGACTGTTACTCGGGAATTCTCAATCTCAGGCTTGGCTCTACGGGGCTTTTATTGCGCTTGGAAAGTTGCCAGAGGCTCAAGGGGTGGCCAAATATTATTTTAATAAAATGCGTGGCGTGACGGCGAAAATAATCGAGTACAGAGCCAACTAGGCGCTATAAAGCGCACAAGGATGTCAGGATGACAGTAGGAAAAAGAAATTCAATTTGTTATATCACTACCAACGGCATTGGCAATGCCTGGGTGGCAGCCGAACTGAAAGTGTTGGGTGAGAAGGGTATAAATATTGATC
>Ga0209119_1002827_pt1 | contig 15554 bp, 10 predicted proteins | sample COG_03_FD_184747 | JGI IMG/M metagenome (GOLD analysis project Ga0209119, IMG submission 184747) | Pelagic Microbial community sample from North Sea - COGITO 998_met_03 (SPAdes) (version 2) | ecosystem: Environmental > Aquatic > Marine > Neritic zone/Coastal water | place: Helgoland, sampling... | reverse complement strand
GGGGATAATTATTTTGAAGCTTCTTCAGTTGCTGCTGCTCCCTTCTCACTTTCTTTAGTTTCTGTTTCTGCAGGCGCATCAGCTTTCACTTCCTCCACTTTCACTTCCTCTACTTTCACTTCTTCCGCTTTCACTTCTTCCGCTTTCACTTCTTGTGGTGCAGCGGCTTCAGTTTTGGAAGCTTCAGGCGCTTCGGCGTTTGCCTTTTCAGCAGTTTTCTGATCTGAGATCGCTTCCTCAGCCTCTTCGGTGAGTTCTTTCTCGGAAGCAGCTACCCCAGCATCTGTTATTTCAGCAGCTAGCGCGGCTTCTGCATCTTGCTTTCTTTTCATGATGGCCGCTGCTCTTGTTTCATTGACCTTCTTTTCGGCCTCAAACTTTGTTTTGGCCACCTTGTTGTTGGCTTCAGTCAATTTATTGAGGGCTTCTTGATTCTGTTTTTCTTTGTTTTGGAACCACTCTTCAAACTTTTTGTCTGCATTCTCCTGTGTGATGGCTCCTTTATTAACACCTACTTGAAGATGTTTTTTAAACATAACTCCTCTTTCAGATAGAATGGCTCGAGCCGTATCGGTTGGCTGGGCACCTTTCATGATCCAATCTAGGGCTTTTTCTTCGTTGATATTAATGAATGCAGGATTGACATTGGGGTTATAAGTACCAATTTTTTCAATAAAGCGACCATCTCGTGGTGCTCTTGCGTCTGCAATGACCACATCATACATGGCCAATTTTTTACGTCCTCGACGTGCTAATCTTATTTTTACTGACATTGTTTGTTTTATTTATGGAACGCGTCCATGTTAAAAATTAAAAAAATAGAGCGCAAAGATAAAGGAAAATATCTATTAAGTTATTGGGGCGATACAATAAAAGCAATTAGATGCAATTTAAATCTTATTATAATTCACATTTGCATATTCGCTTATACGGTTTTGTAATAATTAAAAACTCTCTCTATATTTGAAGAGTTATTAATACGTACACAAATGGATAAATATTCTTATATCGGAAATGCGGATGTAGCGCACATTAACAGTCTATATGAATCTTATCAGGAAGATCCTGAAAGCGTTGATGCTTCCTGGAGATTATTTTTCCAGGGCTTTGAGTTTTCAGCCAATAGCTATGGGGCCAGTGCAGAACCTGCTATGGGAAACTCAAAAGAAACGGCGGTCAAAAATCTGATACATGCCTACAGATCAAGAGCGCACTTGAAATCAGACACCAACCCTGTACGGGATAGAAGGAATCATGATATCAAATTAGATTTAGATCATTTCGGTTTGTCATCAGCTGATTTAGAAACCCCTTATCAGGTAGGTAATGAAATAGGGCTAGGTGCTGCTAAGTTAAAAGATATTGTAACTCGGTTAAAGAAGATTTATTTAGGATCTATTGGCTATGAATATTCCCACTTAAGAGAACCACATATTTTGGCCTGGTTTCGTTCCAAATGTGAAACCGAAGGCGCCAATATTAATCCTCCCGAAAAAGAGAAAGAACATATCTTGGGTAAACTCAATGAAGCCGTAGTATTTGAAAACTTTCTACATACCAAATATATAGGCCAAAAAAGGTTTTCTTTGGAAGGAGGAGAGAATACCATACCGGCGCTAGATAAAATAATTAGGAGGGCCGTCGAATTTGGTGTCCAGGAGGTAGTTATTGGGATGGCGCATCGTGGGAGATTGAATGTTTTGGCTAATATCATGGGTAAAACCTATGATGAAATTTTTAATGAATTTGAAGGAGGATCCAATCCAGATCTTACTATGGGTGATGGAGATGTGAAGTATCATTTGGGATTTTCAAGCCAATATGTTTCAGATTCCGGAAATATGGCCTATGTGAAACTTGCACCTAATCCTTCACATCTCGAAGCCGTGGACCCCGTAGTATTGGGAGTAACCCGAGCGCAAATAGATGACGAATATGGGGGAGACATGTCCAAATGTCTACCTATCGTCATTCATGGAGATGCTGCGGTTGCGGGTCAAGGCCTGGTTTACGAATGTGTTCAAATGGCTAATTTAGAAGGTTATAGAACCGGAGGAACGATTCATTTTGTCATCAATAATCAAGTAGGCTTTACCACAGATTATGACGATGCCAGGTCGAGTATTTATTGTACAGATTTATCGAAAATAATAGATGCGCCCGTGCTGCATGTCAATGGCGATGATGCTGAAGCGGTCAATTTTGCAGTCAATCTAGCTGTGGAGTACAGACAGGAGTTTGGTAAAGATATTTTTATTGATTTGCTGTGCTATAGAAGACACGGTCACAATGAAAGTGACGAACCCAAATTTACGCAGCCTAAACTTTACAATATTATCTCTAAGCATCCCAATCCACGTGAGGTTTATATAAAAAAACTCAAAGAAAGAGGTGATGAGGCTGGAGAAACTGCCGAAAAATTAGATAAGGAATTTAAAAAACTACTCCAAGATAGGCTGAATCTCGTGAAGCAAAAGCCGTTGCCGTATAAGCCACAAAAAATTGATGAGGAATGGAAGTTTTTAAGAAAGTCTAAACCTGAAGATTTTCATGCATCTCCCGATACCTCAATTTCTGATGCTTTGGTTCAAAAAATAGCGCATGCACTGACGACCCTCCCCGCAGGGTTTAAACCCTTAAGACAAATAGAAAAGCTCATGAAAGATCGAAAATCGGCCTTTTTTGACAAAAAAGAATTAGGATGGGGTGAAGGTGAATTACTTGCCTACGGATCATTATTGGCTGAGGGTAAAATCGTGCGTATGTCGGGTCAGGATGTTAAGCGCGGTACTTTTTCCCACCGGCATTCTTTTGTAGTTGATTCAGTGACCAACGAACCTTATTGCCATCTAAATCATATTCAGGAGGGGCAACAACCTTTTAAAATCTTCAATTCTCTTTTATCGGAATTTGGTGTGCTTGGGTTTGAATATGGCTATGCCATGTCAACGCCCAATGCATTGGTTGTATGGGAAGCCCAATTTGGAGATTTTGCCAACGGGGCTCAGGTCATGATTGATCAATTTATTGCAAGTGCAGAGACCAAGTGGCAAAGAATGAACGGCTTGGTGATGTTACTTCCCCATGGCTATGAAGGACAAGGTCCGGAACACTCCAGTGCCCGTATGGAGCGGTTTCTCCAGATGTGTGCCCAGGATAATATGATTATTGCAAACGTCACCAGTTCGGCCAACTTTTTTCATTTAATGCGTAGACAAGTGGCTTGGGAATTCAGAAAACCATGTGTCGTTTTTTCCCCTAAATCTTTGTTAAGAAGTCCAAAAGTGGCGGCGCCGATAAAAGATTTTACTGAAGGTAAATTTTGTGAAGTTTATGCAGATGATTACGCGGTCGCCAGTAAGGTGAAAAAGGTAATTATGTGTTCTGGAAAAATTTATTTTGACCTTTTAGACGAACAGCAAAAGCAAAAAGCCAAAGAGGTAGCCATTCTAAGGATAGAGCAATTGCACCCTTTTCCTAAAAAACAATTGGATGCAATTTTAAAAAAGTACAAAAACCCTACATTAATATGGGCACAAGAAGAACCAGAAAATATGGGGCCTTGGTCCTATATTCTCAGAATAGCAGGAGGTTATGAATTTATACTCGTAGCAAGAAAAGCAGCTTCATCACCTGCGACAGGTTTTAATAAAATCCATAAATTGGAACAAGAAGATTTAGTTAACAAAGCATTTAAATTATAAGCATATGAGTCTTGAAATGAAAGTCCCATCCGTTGGGGAATCAATATCAGAAGTTACTGTTTCACAGTGGATGAAAAATGACGGAGATCATGTAGAAATGGATGAGGTGATTTGTGAGCTTGAATCGGATAAGGCCACCTTTGAGGTAAGTGCTGAAATTGACGGCGTTTTGAAACTCAAGGTAGGTGCGGGGGATACCGTTGAAATCGGAGGCTTGTTGTGTGTTATTGAGGCATCAAGTGAAATAAAAGAAGCAGTACCACCTGAAGTAAAATCAGAAAAATTGACCGGAGGAGCCGTAAAAACCATCCAAATGCATGTGCCTACTGTAGGGGAATCGATCAATGAGGTAACGATATCCAATTGGGCCAAGGCATCGGGTGATTTAGTTATTTTAGATGAGGTCATTGCAGAAATTGAGTCTGATAAGGCTACTTTCGAATTAACGGCAGAAGCTACTGGGAAGCTAGAAATTTTTGCGGCTGATGGCACGACCCTCGAGATTGGAGGATTAATATGTCAAATAGCCGTTACCGATGAGGTGCAGCCCAATACAGCAGCGGTTATACCCTCTGAATCAGATCACGCCACAACACCGGCTGTATCCAAAGGCTATGCCACGGGTCATGCCCCTCCCGCCGCCGCAAAAATTTTGGCAGAAAAAGGAATTTTGGCAGCCAAGGTCCAAGGAACAGGTGTAGGCGGAAGAATTACCAAAGAAGATGCCATGAATGCCCAACCACCAAAAGCGGAGTCATCCTCAAAAAAAGTAGAAAAACCGGTCACAAATGATCCGATGCAACACGCAGATCAAGGCGGTCGGTCTGAGCGTAGGCAAAAAATGTCACCTTTAAGAAAAACCGTAGCGAAACGATTGGTTTCCGTGAAAAATGAAACAGCCATGTTGACCACTTTTAATGAGGTCAATATGCAACCGATCATGGAGTTAAGAAAAAAATACAAAGAATCATTTAAAGCAAAATATGAGGTGGGTCTTGGTTTCATGTCTTTTTTCACTAAGGCTTGTTGCGTGGCGCTGCAGGATTGGCCAGCTGTAAATGCGAAAATTGATGGAGATGAAATCATATATAGCAACTTTTGTGATGTCTCTATCGCTGTTTCAGCACCCAAAGGTCTTGTAGTTCCTGTGATCAGGAATGCTGAAACCCTGTCCTTTGATCAAATTGAAAAGGAAGTAGTTCGATTAGCCACTAAAGCCAGAGAAAACAAATTAAGTATTCCAGAAATGACGGGAGGTACTTTTACCATTACCAATGGAGGAATTTTTGGCTCGATGCTATCGACACCCATCATCAACGCCCCACAATCAGCTATTTTAGGGATGCATAATATTGTGCAGAGACCTGTAGTGGAGGATGGAGAAATAGTCGTGCGACCGATCATGTATGTCGCACTTTCTTATGACCATCGAATTATAGATGGCCGGGAGTCGGTAAGCTTTTTGGTAAGATTAAAAGAACTTTTAGAAGATCCTTCTCGATTGCTTTTGGGAGTTTAAGAAAATATTAAGGTTATTGCTATTTAAACACAATGAACACAGAATCATGGATTATCAAGTAATTGTTATCGGATCAGGACCTGGCGGATATGTGGCAGCTATACGATGTGCCCAGCTAGGATTTAAAACAGCCATTATTGAAAAGTACAGTTCTTTAGGAGGCACCTGTTTAAATGTGGGATGCATTCCGTCTAAAGCATTACTGGATTCTTCAGAACATTTTCATAATGCGACCCATACGTTCAAAACGCATGGCATTGATATCTCTGTGCCTAAAGTCAATTTCAAACAAATGATCGCGCGCAAGTCGGATGTGGTGAGCCAAAATACCGATGGCATCCAATATTTGATGAAAAAGAATAAGATCGATGTCTTCAATGGTTTAGGTTCTTTTTTGGATCCACATACAGTTCAAATTGTCGGAAAAGAGACCCAAAGTATTACGGGTGAAAAAATCATTATTGCGACAGGCTCCAAACCTGCCACACTTCCTTTCATCAAAGTGGACAAAAAACGAGTCATTACCTCTACGGAAGCCTTAGAATTGAAAGAGGTCCCTAAACATCTGGTGATTGTAGGTGGGGGCGTTATAGGTTTGGAATTAGGCTCTGTATATGCCAGACTTGGGGCAAAAGTATCGGTAATTGAATTTCTAGATGGAATTATACCCAACATGGATAAAACCATGAGTAAAGAGCTTCAAAAAAGTCTTAAGGGGATTGGATTTGATTTTTATCTTAGTCACAAGGTTACGGGAGTCGCAGTAAAAGGGAAAGAAGTAACGGTTACGGCGGAAAATAAGTCCTCTGAAATCATCAGTCTCAAAGGAGACTATTGTTTGGTCTCTATTGGTAGAAAAGCCTATACAGAGGGCTTGGGATTAGATAAAATAGGAGTGATTTTAGATGATAGAGGTAGAGTAGCCGTAGACCAACATTTAAAAACAAATCTTGATCACATTTGGGCCATTGGTGATGTTGTTAAAGGTGCCATGTTGGCTCATAAGGCAGAAGAAGAGGGTGTTTTTGTCGCTGAACAAATGGTAGGCCAACAGCCACACATTCATTATAATTTGATACCTGGTGTCGTTTATACCTGGCCGGAAGTAGCCAGTGTAGGGGCGACAGAGGCTGAATTAACCGAAGAAAAGCGACCCATTAAAATTGGAAAGTTCCCCTATAAAGCACTGGGTAGGGCCCGGGCCTCCATGGACACCGAAGGTTTGGTAAAAATCATTGCAGATGCGAGCACAGATGAAATATTAGGTATCCATATTATTGGTGCTAGGGCGGCCGATATGATCGCAGCTGGGGTGACCGCTATGGAATTTAGGGCATCGGCAGAAGATGTAGCTCGAATGTCCCATGCACATCCAACCTATATGGAGGCGGTCAAAGAAGCATGCTTATCTGCTACAGAAAACCGACCCATACACATGTAATCAACTAATATTATCGTTAGACCGATAATTTGAGCATGCAATACTTGGAGAGATCGGTTGAACCGACTAATTTGGTTATTCTTTTTTAAGGATAGAGATGGATCAAGCTCATATTTCAGGGACGGCAGTTATTATTACGGGAGGGCTCTTACACGACAGTCATGCCAAAACAGCCCACGGACTCCTCCGAGCAGGGAAAAGGTTTAAAATTTTAGGTATTATCGATGAACGACATGCAGGCTCGGATGCCAGCGATTTCGTTGAGGGTATTCAAGAGGGCATACCTGTAGTGGAGAGTATTGACGATTTTATGAGTGCCTTTGGGAAGCCCGAATTTGCCATTATTGGCATGGCCACCAAAGGAGGATTACTACCAAAAGAACTGTATGCAAGTGTTCAAAATGTATTGAAAAGAGGGATTCATTTGGTCAATGGGCTACATGAACCTTTGAATGATTTAGATGAACTCAAGCCCTTATTGGTAGGGGGAGCCAAAATATTTGATATTAGAAAACCGAAAGCTTTTAAAGATTTACATTTTTGGCAAGGAAAAGTAGCACAAATTACAGCATTAAAAATAGCGGTTTTGGGAATGGATTGCGCCACAGGAAAAAGAACGACCTCTAGATTTTTAGAGGAGCAACTTAATGTTCAAGGGCATCCTGCTGAAATGATCTATACGGGTCAAACGGGTTGGATGCAGGGCGCAGATTATGGTTTGCTCTTTGATGCCACGCCCAATGACTTTATTCCGGGAGAATTGGAACATGCTTTATATTCATGTTGGGAAGAAAAAAGAGTAGATATACTGATTATTGAAGGTCAATCCAGCCTTCGTAATCCCAGCGGACCTTGTGGATCCGAATTCATTATATCAGGTGATTTAGATGGAGTGATCTTGCAACATGTGCCTATGCGTAAAAAGTTCAGTGGTTTTGATCAATATCATGCTCATATTCCCGATGTCTTAAACGAGATAGCTCTCATCGAACATTTAGGAACTCAGGTGTTGGGAATCACTTTAAATGGCGAAGGCGCAGCCGCGGAAAAGCTGTCAAGATATCGTGATTCGCTGGCTCAAAAAACAAGTATTCCTATCGTTTTTCCTATGATTGAGTCTATGGACCCAATCATATCAAATATACTTACTCAGAAGCTATGAAAATTAAAAACGTAAGAGTGTATGGTCGCGATTTAGGTACGAGTCGTCCTTATACCATCGCTTATAAAACGGTTTCAGAAGTGATCATTGCCTTTGTCGAAATTGAGTTAGAAAATGGAATCATAGGCATAGGCGCTTCCAACTCAAGTAAGGTGGTCGTAGGAGAGTCTGTTGACGAAACGCTCAATCATTTGAGGGATGTAGATTTTAGTTATTTGATCGGTCAGAAGATTACCCAAACCGAAGGTCTACTCAGGCAGACGCATGATAAGTTTACAACCCTGCCGGGAACCCATGCGGCCATTGATATTGCCCTCTATGATGCATTTACTCAATTTCTCAAAATCCCTTTGGTTGATTATTTTGGACAGCAACAAAAGACGCTACCCACCTCAATCACCATTGGAATCAAAAATATAGAGGAAACACTTTCAGAAGCGGAAGAATATTATGGCATGGGGTTTAGGTTTTTAAAAGTAAAAACAGGTCTTAATCCAGTATTAGATGCAGAAAGAGTGATTAAAATCGCGGAGTGCATGCCTGATGTTGTACTTCGTGTAGACGCCAATCAAGGTTATAGTACCGTAGATTTGAACGAATTCGTAAAAAGAACGGCAAAGATCAAACTGGAACTTATTGAGCAACCTTTTTCTATAGGGAATTTCATAAAACGTGTAAACGAATTACATCCATCTATTGCGCAGTTGGTCGTGGCCGATGAATCACTAAAGAATCCAAAAGATGCCTTGAAACTGCTCAAAGAAGCTTCAGGATGTAATATTTTCAATATTAAGTTGATGAAGACAGGTGGATTGTTGGTTGCTAAGCAAATCGCTTATATCGCTGAATGCAGTAAAGTTAAGTTGATGTGGGGTTGTAATGATGAGAGTATAGTGAGTATTGCCGCTGCCTTGCATTTGGCATTGTCTTCACGAAGCACCAAATTTTTAGATTTAGATGGCAGTTTAGATTTGATTAAAGATGTGGTGACTGGAGGTTTTCTTATTAAAAATGGGATGATGAGCCTGACCGGTGAAAATGGGCTAGGTGTTCAAAAAATTAATTGACGAGGGGTACTTCATTTTTTTACTGGATGTACGAGCAAAATAAGATCTACGGATGACCATCTGCGGCTTATTTTTAAGAGGACCGAAATTTAAGTCTTAATTCAGATTAAAATTTAAGGAACAAAAGTTAACTTTGTGTCAATTTGTTTGTCACCTTAACACTAATTAAAAATGCCTAGAGACCTTAACATAAAATCAGTGCTCATTATCGGCAGTGGACCCATTGTGATTGGCCAAGCCTGCGAGTTTGATTATGCGGGATCACAGGCTGCTCGTTCACTGAAAGAAGAAGGTATTGAGGTAACTCTTATCAACTCCAATCCAGCCACCATCATGACAGATCCCGTCATGGCTGATTATGTTTATCTAAAGCCCTTGACCAAGAATTCGATTCGCGAGATATTAGAAGAGCGTCAAATAGATGCTGTCCTACCTACGATGGGAGGACAAACGGCCTTAAACTTGGCCATTGAATGTGAAGAAGCGGGGATTTGGAAAAAATACAATACTAAAATGATCGGTGTGGATATCCTTGCGATTGAAACCACGGAAGATCGCGAAAAATTTAGGATTAGAATGTTGGAACTCGGGGTTGACGTGTGTCGAGGGGAGACCGCAACTTCATTTTTGAAAGGTAAAGAAATAGCACAAGAGATTGGTTTTCCGTTGGTGATCCGACCTTCTTATACTCTTGGTGGGTTTGGTGGAGGCTTTGTAAACAAACCAGAGGATTTTGATGAGGCGCTAAATGCAGGGTTGCAGGCATCCCCTATTCATGAGGTACTGGTAGAGCAAAGTATCATGGGATGGAAAGAGTTTGAGTTGGAATTATTAAGAGATAACATAGGCAATGTGATCATCATTTGTTCTATTGAGAATTTTGATCCGATGGGTATTCATACGGGGGATTCGGTAACGGTGGCGCCAGCCATGACCTTGTCAGATACGGTATATCAGAGAATGCGCGATTTGGCCATTAAAATGATGAACGGAATCGGCCAGTTTGCTGGGGGTTGTAATGTCCAATTTTCAGTGCATCCTGAAACCGATCAAATTATTGGTATTGAAATCAATCCTCGGGTCTCCCGCTCTTCAGCACTGGCTTCGAAGGCAACGGGTTACCCGATAGCTAAAATTGCGGCTAAATTGGCCATTGGTTATAACTTAGATGAACTGCAGAATCAAATCACTAAAACAACTTCTGCCTTTTTTGAGCCGGCCATTGATTATGTGATTGTGAAAATTCCAAGATGGAACTTTGATAAGTTTAAAGGGTCCGATCGTCGTTTAGGTCTTCAGATGAAAGCGGTGGGAGAAGCCATGGGTATTGGTCGTAATTTTCAAGAAGCCTTACAAAAGGCTTGCCAATCTCTTGAGATCAAGAGAAACGGGTTGGGAGCAGATGGAAGAGAGCTTACCGATCAATCCAAGATACTTTACAGTTTAGAAAACCCAAGTTGGGATCGGCTTTTTCATATTTATGATGCCTTCAAACTTGGGATTCCTTTTAATAAGATTCATAAGTTGACGAGCATCGATCCTTGGTTTTTAAGTCAGATAGAAGAATTTATTTCACTAGAAAATGAAATTGAAGCATTTTCTTTGGAGACTTTGCCTGATGCTTTACTCAGAAAGGCCAAAGAGAAAGGTTATGCGGATCGACAAATTGCCCATGTCCTCCATTGTCTAGAAAGTGCAGTTTTTGATAAAAGAGAAGCAGCAGGGATCAAAAGAATTTTCAAGATTGTGGATACTTGTGCGGCAGAATTTGAAGCCAAAACGCCCTATTATTATTCGACTTTCGATCAGGAGAATGAGTCCATCTCATCGGATCGTAAAAAAGTAGTAGTCTTGGGTTCAGGACCCAATCGCATCGGACAGGGAATAGAATTTGATTATTCATGTGTTCATGGTGTTTTGGCAGCCAAAGAATGTGGCTATGAGACCATCATGATTAATTGTAATCCTGAGACGGTATCTACGGATTTTGATGTAGCGGATAAGCTGTATTTTGAACCCGTTTTTTGGGAGCATATTTATGAAATCATCAAATTGGAAAATCCGGTGGGTGTTATCGTACAGCTCGGCGGTCAAACGGCACTTAAACTTGCGGAAAAGTTGGAGCGCTATGGGATCAAAATTTTGGGTACAAGTTTTGATGCGTTGGATCTTGCAGAAGATCGTGGGAGGTTCTCGGACCTTCTGAAAGCGCAAGAAATACCTTATCCCGAGTATGGGACCATTACGGATGCTGCTTCAGCGATTGAGCTTTCCAAGGAAATTGGTTTTCCGCTCTTAGTTAGACCTTCTTATGTTTTAGGAGGGCAAAGCATGAAAATAGTCATCAATGAAGATGAATTAGAACATCATGTAGTGAACTTACTGAGTCAGAAGCTTGATGGAAAAATACTGCTCGATCATTTTTTGGAAGGAGCTATAGAGGCGGAGGCAGATGCTATTTGCGATGGAGAAAATGTTCATATCATTGGAATTATGCAGCATATTGAGCCGGCAGGGATCCACTCTGGGGATTCTTATGCTGTTTTGCCCCCTTATAATTTGGGAGATTTTATCATTCGACAAATCGAAGAGTATACCGCTAAAATTGCTGTGGCCTTAAAAACGGTTGGTCTCATCAATATTCAATTTGCTATAAAAAAAGATAAGGTTTATATCATCGAAGCGAATCCTAGAGCCTCCAGAACGGTGCCTTTTATCTGTAAGGCCTATCAAGAACCATACGTGAATTTTGCTACCAAGGTAATGTTGGGGGAGAAAAAAGTCACAGATTTTGATTTTAAACCGATAAAAGTAGGCTATGCAATTAAGGAGCCGGTTTTCTCCTTTCATAAATTTCCTAATGTTAATAAAGAGCTTGGGCCTGAAATGAAATCAACCGGTGAGTCGATCTATTTTATTGATGATTTGATGGATGATTATTTTCTGAAAATTTATAATGAGCGTAATTTTTACTTGAGTAGATAATTATTATCAAATGATAAAGTTCCTGCTCATATTAAGTTTCATTTTCTATCTCATTTATAAGGTAGGTGGCTTTCTATTTAAAATATTATTTATTGGAGCTACGCAGTCTAAAAGAGCATCAAATACGGGGGGTGGGCGCAAGTATTCTGCACCAGACAGCAATGTTGATATCGAACATATACCAAAAAAACCGGAGGGTTTTAAGGGGGGTGATTACATTGATTACGAAGAAGTTAAGTAAGAGAATTTACATAAATAAAGAGCTGCTCAAATGTCAACATATATTTTAATATAAATTTGTTATTCATTTCAATTTATTATGGCTTGGTTTAACAGAAAAGATAAAGGTATACAGACCTCTACAAAGGATAAAAAAGACGCACCTGACGGTCTTTGGTACAAGACTCCCAATGGACACATCATTCACATGCGTGAACTTAAAAAAAATTCCTATGTCTGTCCAGAAGATGATTATCATGTAAAAATTGGGTCAAAGGAATATTTTGAAATCTTATTTGACAACAATAAATTTGAAGAAATGGACGCGCTGATGTCTTCGGCTGATCCTTTGAATTTCAAAGACACAAAAAAATATTCAGATCGCATTGTGGATACCCAAAAGAAAACAGGGTTAAAAGACGCTGTTAGAACGGCTCATGGTATGAGCAAAGGGAAACCGATTGTTATTGCCTGTATGGATTTTAGCTTCATAGGGGGTTCGATGGGCGCGGTAGTAGGAGAGAAGATTTCTCGAGCGATAGATTATTCTTATCAAAATAATATCCCAATCCTAATAATATCTAAATCCGGTGGGGCAAGGATGATGGAGGCTGGAATTTCTTTGATGCAATTGGCGAAAATTTCGAGTAAGTTAACTTTACTCGAGGAGAAAAAAATACCCTATATTTCTTTGTTAACAGACCCAACTACAGGTGGTGTGACGGCTTCATTTGCCATGTTAGGTGACTTTAACATCGCTGAGCCCGGAGCACTTATCGGATTTGCGGGGCCAAGAATTATTAGAGAAACGATTGGCAAAGACCTCCCAAAAGGATTTCAGCGTTCAGAATTTGTGTTAGATCATGGATTTTTAGATTTTATTGTGGATCGCCGACAACTCAAAAACAAGATATCAACGCTTTTAGCATTGATTTTTAACGGAGCATAAAAAAATGTGCGAGTGTAAGTTTTAAGGTTAAATGCGCTTATCGTTTACGGATATCTTTTATATTTGTGTTTCAAAACGCAAATTCATGTTTTTCCGATGACATCTATAGTCTTAACTTCAATTTTCGCCTTCACGGCAGTGATCTTACTGCTAGTTTTTGTGTTACTTTTTGCACAATCTAAATTGGTTCAATCAGGTCCAGTGAACTTGATCATTAATGGAGATACAGAGCATCCGGTGGTAACCTCAGCTGGAACCTCATTATTGAGTTCATTGAGCTCTCAAAAAATATTTTTACCTTCTGCCTGTGGTGGCGGGGGTACTTGTGCGATGTGTAAATGTCAAATTCTTGACGGAGGGGGAGATATTTTACCCACAGAGGTCGGTCATTTATCGCGGACTGAGCAAAAAGAAAATGTGCGGTTGGCCTGTCAAGTAAAAGTGAAGGGAGACATGAATATCAAAATCCCTGATGAGATATTTGGGATTAAGAAGTGGGAGGCAACCGTGGTTAGAAATCATAATGTTGCCTCGTTTATCAAAGAGTTTGTGGTGCAATTACCCGAAGATATGGATTATCGACCCGGGGGATACATTCAGATAGAAATTCCTGAGTGTGAAATAGATTTCAAAGACCTCAATATTGACGCACATCCAGAAGAGCACGACCAGGTTGATAAGTTTCAGTTAGAATGGGAAAAGTTTGGATTATGGGATTTGAAAATGAAGAACGAAGAGGTGATTACAAGGGCCTATTCAATGGCATCTTATCCTGCTGAAGGGCGAGAAGTCATGCTCAATGTACGTATTGCTACGCCGCCATTCGACCGAGCAAAAAACGGATGGATGTCCGTTAATCCAGGCATTGCTTCCTCATATATATTCTCAAAAAAAGCGGGTGATAAAGTGACTATTTCAGGACCTTATGGAGAGTTTTTCATTAACGAAACAGAAGCCGAAATGCTGTATGTTGGGGGTGGTGCCGGAATGGCGCCTATGAGATCCCATCTCTATCACTTGTTCAAAACATTAAAGACGGGTAGAAAAGTAACGTATTGGTATGGAGGAAGGTCAAAACGTGAATTGTTCTATTTAGATCATTTTTATCGTTTGGAAGAACAGTTTGACAACTTTAAATTTTTCATTGTTTTATCAGAGCCACAAGAGGTAGATAATTGGACAGTTAAAAAAGATGTTGAGGATGATAAGGGGGATGGATTTTTAGGATTTGTACACAAAGCGGTTATTGATCAATATTTGTCCAAACATGAAGCCCCTGAAGATATCGAACTGTATTTCTGTGGCCCTCCCTTGATGAATGTAGCTGTTCAGAAAATGGGTGAAGATTTTGGTATACCGGATGAGAATATCCGATTTGATGATTTTGGAGGTTAAACATTGAAAAAATTTGAATAATTTGTAGAAGGGGAATAAAAAATTTCCCTTTTTTTGTTTTAAATATTCTTTATGGATTTAAAACTATTTTTTGACCCTGTAGACGAGTCGATCATAGACTCAGCACTCAGTCCGAGTGTATTTCAAAACATTGCGTATCTCCATACAGATAAAAAAATAAACTTGAAGGGAATGCGCGTGGCCCTAATAGGATTAAATGAGGGCAGAGGATATTTGGTAGATAAGGATCTCTCGGAGGTCCCTAATCGCATAAGAAAGTCCCTTTACCCACTTACTATTGGATTGAATCATCATGGTATAGTAGATCTGGGAGATCTGAGAAAGGGCCCTTCTTTTGAAGAAACTAATTTAAGACTCAAGGAGGTATGTGAATATTTAATAAGCCAAGAAATATTACCTATTATTTTGGGTGGGCTTCAGAACATGACTTTGGGCCAATATTTAAGTTATGAGTCCACAGGGAAATTACTTACACTCCTAAGTATAGATGCGAAATTAGATTTAGAAGAATCTGAAAACCCAACAGATTCCTATCTAGGAACCATATTTAAACATAACCCTAATTATTTATTTAACTACATTCATTTGGGTTACCAATCATATCTCTTAAAGGAAAGCAAGTTAAATATGCTCGAAACCTTGGGTTTTGACGCCTATCGATTGGGTGAATTTAAGGGTAATATAAAAGAGACCGAACCTATCATTCGGGACGCAGACCTTATTTCTTTTGATTTATCGGCGCTTCAGAGTATTTATTGTCCAGATACCCTAAATCCTAATGTTTTCGGTTTTTCAGGAGAGGAGGCATGCCAATTGTGTTGGTATGCCGGTTTAAATAATAAATTGAGTTCTATTGGCTTTTATAATATGACGGCAGCGTTGGCTGAGGATAATAAAACGGCACAAGTAGTAGCTACGATGATTTGGTATTTTATTGATGGCGTTTTTAATAGGAAGGGCAATCAATATTTTACATCGAGCGATTACCTTACTTACGAAGTAACGCTGAATGAAGGGGTTGGTGATATTAGATTCTTCAAGAGTAAATTGTCAGAAAAATGGTGGATGGAAATTACGGAAATCAATCATAAG
>Ga0209119_1002826_pt1 | contig 15556 bp, 14 predicted proteins | sample COG_03_FD_184747 | JGI IMG/M metagenome (GOLD analysis project Ga0209119, IMG submission 184747) | Pelagic Microbial community sample from North Sea - COGITO 998_met_03 (SPAdes) (version 2) | ecosystem: Environmental > Aquatic > Marine > Neritic zone/Coastal water | place: Helgoland, sampling... | reverse complement strand
ATACTCTGCCAGTAAATATAATTATTAAAAGACTCTTTTTTTAATAACAAGTTATTACACAGGCTTTAATTCATGTCTAGACCCACACAGGCAACCATCAATCTGCAGGCACTGCGCGATAATTTTGCCCTCGCCCAGTCACTGGCAACAGATTCCCAGACCATGCCCATGGTTAAAGCCAATGCCTATGGTCACGGTATGGTCGAAGTCGCCCAAGCGCTTGCCGACGTAGCCCCGGCCTTTGGTGTCGCCTGTATTGAAGAGGCACTGGAACTGCGCGACGCAGGTATCTGCCAGCCAATCCTACTGCTCGAAGGTACTTTTAGTGCCGACGAGGTTAATACAGCGGCCCTTAAAGGCCTCTGGTTAATGGTCGAAAACCACATCCAGAAAGAGGCTGTTCTGAATGCTGATATAGCCCAGCCAGTCAATGTATGGCTCGGTGTGGATACAGGGATGCACCGCCTTGGCTTTCCACCAGAGGAAGTCCCCGAGGTCTACCAAAGTCTGTCTGACAGCCGCAATGTTAATGACCAGATAGTGATCGCCTCGCACTTTGCCTGCGCAGAAGATTTACACAATGATTTTACCGCTGTGCAGCTGGCAACTTTTGGCGACACTATTTCAGGCTTTGATTCAGTTAAAACCAGCCTAGCCAACTCTGCCTCGATACTTGGTAGGCCAGATACCCATAGAGATTGGAACCGCCCCGGCTATATGATCTATGGCGCGTCGCCTTTTGAGCATGCCCAGGAGAATGGGGACAAACTGAAACCCGTGATGACACTTAGCTCAGCAGTGATTTCAGTACGCAACATAGAAGCTGGGGAGAGAGTCGGCTACTCCGGCAAGTGGTGTGCCGAGCGACCTTCAATCATCGCCACCATCGGTATTGGTTACGGTGATGGCTATCCGCGAACAGCCCCCAATGGCACGCCAGTGTTGGTTAACGGCATAGAATGCCCGTTGGTAGGCAGTGTCAGTATGGATATGATTACGGTGGATGTAACCGACCTTGAAACAGTGGCTATTGGCGACTCTGTTGAACTCTGGGGCAAGCAGCTGCCGGTTAATCGCGTTGCTGAATATTGCGCAACTCTGGGTTATGAACTGCTAACCCGAATGCCTCTTCGAGTCCCAAGAGTCTACCTATAAAACCGCCGTCACCCCAGCGAAGGCTGGGGTCCACAAAGCGAATATATGCCAGCCTGCGCTGGCATGACGAAATTAAATGCCCTATGACAGAATTAGGTGCCGTGTGACAGGGAAATATAAATTACATTGCCTCTTAAATATTAATACTCAACGCTGTCACCGACTTAACATCCTGAATAACAACATAAGTATGGGTCTGACTAATGCCTTCGATAGTCGATAACTGCTCTCCCAAAAATCGCTGATAATGCTGCATATCAGCCACGCGAATCTTGATCAGATAATCAAAACCACCCGCCACCATCTGGCACTCAAGAACCTCATCTAAATTCATCATCTGCTGATTAAACTGACTGATTGCCTCCGTCGTAGTGCTGGTCAACTGCACTTCAATATAGGCACAGAGTGCAGCATTGGCTTTTACCGGATCCAGGAGTGCCACATAGCGGGTAATAAAGCCCTCCCTTTCCAGACGTTTGACCCGCTCCAGACAGGGCGTGGGGGTCAGGTTAACCGCGCGCGCCAAATCCACATTGGCAATCCGGCCATTGTTTTGCAATGTATTTAAAATCCTGCGATCGGTGCGATCCAGATCCGTCACTGTTTTCATATTTTCACCCTCCCAAAAAACTAAAAAACCAAAAACACCCTCCAGAATAATAGTCTATTAATTTAAATATAACGGATTAATAAACTGTTAAATCAATAATTATGGAGACAAATATCAGAATAAATAGCCGAAAATGCCAGATATTACACAGCATCAATTTTTAGGGAAAAACCAATGAATCAGGTACAGCTACGCAACAGAATTCGCCAGCTAACCCATCAGGATGAGCATCAGGCTGTCACTCAGTTGCTACACAGCAACCCGCTCTCCAGCAAGGCTCGTAAAAAAATCCTCCACGACTCTCGGCAACTGGTCACCCAGTGCCGCGCCGACAAAACTAGCAGCGGAACTCTGGATGCCTTCCTGCTCGAATTTGGTTTATCCAATGCCGAAGGTGTGGCGCTAATGTGTTTAGCCGAAGCCCTGCTGCGAGTTCCCGATGCCTTAACTGCAGACCGTCTAATCGCGGAAAAAATTCAGGCCGGAAACTGGAATACCCATCGCGGAAAATCCGCATCCCTCTTTGTCAATGCCTCGACCTGGGGGCTGATGCTGACCGGCCAGATGGTCAGCCTCGACAGAGAGATTACTCAGGATACCAACAGTTGGATAAAACGCCTTACCGCCACTATGGGTGAGCCAGTCATTCGTGCCGCAGTCATGCAGGCGATGAAAATAATGGGCGGCCAATATGTACTCGGTCGCACTATTGCCGAGGGTCTAAAACGCGGTGCCAAACATAACCACAAAGAGACCAGGTTTTCTTTTGATATGCTCGGCGAAGGTGCGCGCAGTGAAGCAGATGCTGCCGAATATCTAAAAGCCTATAGCACCGCGATTGATGAAATTGGTAAAGCGCCCTCTGGGGATTCCGTCTATAGCGCTAACGAGACTGTTTATAGCGCTAACGGCATCTCAGTAAAACTCTCCGCCCTGCACCCGCGCTATTACTTCGCTCAACATCAGGCGGTGATGGAAGAGTTATTGCCACGTATTAAACAACTCTGCTTGCAAGCCAAAAAATACACTATTGGGCTGTCGATTGATGCTGAAGAAGCCTACCGACTGGATATCTCACTGGATATATTTGAAGCACTGGCAAAAGACCCCGACCTCGAAGGCTGGCAAGGATTGGGCTTTGTATTACAGGCCTATCAAAAACGCGCTCCGGATACCGCCAAATGGTTGATCGGCCTAGCCAAAGAAACCAATCGCCGCCTAATGGTGCGATTGGTCAAAGGCGCCTACTGGGATGCCGAGATTAAACATGCTCAGGAACTTGGCCTTGAGAGCTATCCAGTATTTACCCGCAAAGCCAATACCGACCTCTGCTACCAGCACTGCGCCGGTATTCTTCTCGATGCACAAAAAGAGATTTACCCGCAGTTTGCCACCCACAATGCCTACACCGCCAGTATGATTTTAGAACTGGCTGGTGAGCGTGAATTTGAATTCCAGCGCCTGCACGGTATGGGCCATATTCTCTATTCACAGCTTAAAAACAGCCATAAAAAAAAGCAACTTGCCGTTCGAGTCTATGCCCCTATCGGCAACCATAAAGACCTGCTGCCCTATCTGGTTCGCAGACTATTAGAAAACGGTGCCAACAGCTCTTTTGTCAATCGCTTTCTGGATCATCAAACCCCGGTGGAAGAGTTACTTGAAGATACCAGAGACCAGGTCACCAGCGCCTTTCCGTACCAGCATAAAATGATCGCTATACCAGAACAGATGTTTACGCTGGCCGGTGAAGATCGCAAAAATGCACAGGGTATAGATTTAGATTCGCCACTGGAAACTCAGGCGCTGCTGCGCAAAGTGGCACAGATATCTGCACTGAATTCTCACCCGATTATTGATGGCGAACCCGTGGAAGGCGAAGCGCAAGAAACCTATAACCCCACAGATCAACAGCAGCTTATTGGCCATTATTCCAAAGCCAACGAAGCAGATATTTTGCGCGCACTTGAATCCGCACATGCAGCGCAACCCGACTGGGATAGTCTGGGTCATAGTGCTCGCGCCGATCTTCTGGATAAAGTCGCCGATCTGATGGAAAGAGACTCGGCAGAACTGATTGGCGTTATTGCTGCAGAGGGAGGAAGAACCTTAGGCGATGGAGTTTCAGAGGTTCGCGAAGCCATCGACTTCTGTAGATACTATTCGTTACAAGCTAGGTCTCTACAAGTCTCTTCGCTACAAGCTTCGTTATTGCAAGGATTGGGCGTATTTCTGTGCATCAGCCCCTGGAATTTCCCGTTAGCTATCTTTGTCGGCCAGATCGCCGCCGCACTAGCCACAGGCAACACAGTCATCGCCAAACCCGCCGCCCAGACACCAGCTATTGCCGCCTGCGCAATCAGACTATTTCATGAAGCCGGTATACCAGGTTCCGCCCTGCAACTATTACTCGGCAGTGGCTCCCAGATCGGTAAATTATTAGTCGGTGACAGCCGCATTGCCGGTATCGCCTTTACCGGCTCCACCGATACCGCCCAGAGCATCAACCAACAACTTGCTGCACGCCCCGGAAGCCCGATACCCTTTGTCGCCGAAACCGGCGGGCAAAATTGTATGATAGTGGACTCCACCGCCCTACCCGAGCAGGTGGTTGATGATGTAATTACCTCAGCCTTTCAAAGTGCCGGCCAACGCTGCTCGGCACTGCGGGTATTATTTATTCAAGAAGATATTGCCGATAACACATTGAAAATGCTCGCCGGAGCCATGGATTCCTTAAAGGCAGGGGACCCCAGACAACTATCCAGCGACCTGGGCCCAGTGATCGACAGCGGCGCTCAGACAGAGCTTCAGGCGCATATAGCGCGCATGCATAAAGAAGCCAAATTTATCGCTAAAGTAGAACTCAGTGATAACTGTAAAAATGGCAGCTTCGTTGCACCTCATGTCTTTGAAATCGAGTCTCTCAATCAGCTCACCGAAGAAGTATTTGGCCCGATACTACACGTGATTCGCTATTCATCAGACCAGCTCGGCTCAGTGATCCAACAGATCAACAACACCGGCTACGGCCTGACTCTGGGCATCCACAGCCGTATTGAAGCCTTTGCTGAAACCGTCTACCTCAACACCATCGCTGGCAATACCTATATCAACCGCAATATGGTTGGTGCAGTGGTTGGTGTAAACCCCTTTGGGGGTCGTGGACTTTCCGGCACCGGGCCTAAAGCCGGCGGGCCCAACTACCTACTGCGTTTCTCCGCAACTTCTAATGAAACAGACAGTAACCAAGAGCATAAAAACACCTATTCAATCGATTTAAACAAGACCATAGCGGCAAAATCACAGAGCATTAAAAATGCAGTTAAAGCCATGGCCCAATGGCAAGTAACCTCAATTGATCGTCGACTGTCGATTATCGCAAAGTGCAGCGCTAAATTTTTGCCGGTAATTGAATCGATTGCCCGAGAAAAACTCGCCAATCCCATTCAACTGCCAGGCCCAACCGGTGAAGATAATAAGCTCTCACTCTTTGGCCGTGGCGTAATGGTTTTGATTGTCACTAAAAACGATTTGGCGGCTGAAGCAGAGAAGCAAATTATCTGCGCCCTACTCTGCGGATGCCCACTAATAATCGTAGCAGACCAGTCACACAAGACGGCATTAGAGACGACTCAGGCAAACTATCTTCAGGCAGGATTAGCCGCAGAATTACTCCAGATAGAGCCAATAGAAAGCCTGACCACGCTAATCCAGAACAATAGCGTCGAAGGCTTAATCGCCAACAGCCTAGACACAGATAGCTCAGCATTAAGACAGCTAATGACACAGAGAAGCGGCAGTATTATTCCGTTGATTGAGTGGCCGGAAAATAACGAGGGATTCAACTACCACTGGTTGCTATGGTTTTTAAGTGAACGCACCAGAACAGAAAATCTGGTGGCAAGAGGCGGGAATACTCAGCTGTTTAATTTAGCGGAATAGGCCCTTTTTCAATCAAAACAGACCTAAAAATTATCATCCTATGCTTCCTTAACGTTAGTGAAGGATCTTGAGATACCTCGTCGCTGGACTTATATGGTATTTGCAGCCTTAATTATGGATGATATTAGGGCGTCAGGAGGTAGAGGCTGGTCACTGCACATCAGCCACATAATCGTGCACGAATTGAATGAGAGTTCGTCCTGCCTCCCCCACTAATCCAAGTGCAGCGACAAACAATCCAGCCACAGTACGGACGATGTTCACAAGCTAGCGCCAGGATGACCCCCAACTTTGTATAGATTAAATCGGAGAATACCATATGCCAATGCAAACTAAGACAAATGGCCTGAGTATTGATGTTGCAACAGATTGGAGCGATATTTTTAACGACGATACTTTGGAGGGAGTGGAGATTACCCAGTTTGTTCGATTAGCCCTTGCGTAAAGGCATATGGTGCATCTGGTCGATACGTGTCGAGTGACCCGTTATCGAGAAACCGTTGGTATCAGAGTTAGAACAGATGGTGTTGATGCGCGGCTTTTATATCGCTATTTAAATACTGAAATAGCTCACCTCCGCCCTTATGAACCTCAAACCAAAGCTGTTAAACGCTTGATGACATTACTCAAAGCTCGCGCGAAACTGAACCATTCAAAGGCATCATTTAAGTTATTGTTATAATTAATCAACTACAAACATCACAGCCCGGGTTTGCTTCAGCGCGTAAATTAAGCCAGCGACCAGACTTACCGTCATAACGCTGCATCTGACCATGTTGCTGAAAAAAACCCAGCAACATTCGTATCACTGTTATCGCCTGTAAACTGCCCATGGCACCCAGTACCGGCCCAACGACACCGGAGTTGGAACAATTCAACAGCGGTTCCGAAGAGTTTTTATCAACAATACAGTTAAGACAAAGGGTTGGGTTATACGCAAAATCAAAGGCAACCAACTGACCTTCCCAGCCGAGTGCTGATGCACTGACAAAAGCATTTTTCTGCTCGCAACAGTGCTGGTTTATCAGTTGCCTAGAGGCAAGATTATCGGTGCAATCAACCACAACATCATAGTGATTAAGCAATAATTCTGCGTTAACCTCGACGGCGCAAGGGGTAATCTGCAGATTTGAATTTAACGCTAGTAGTTGGCGCTCGGCACAGATAACTTTTAACTCTCCGCAATCAGTCTCTTTGTAGAGTATTTGGCGCTGCAAATTAGATAGCTCAACAATATCAGGATCACAAAGGGTTAACTGGCCTATTCCGGCTGCCGCAAGATAAAGAGCCACAGGACAGCCAAGGCCTCCAAGCCCAACGATTAATACCCGGGCATCTGTTAGCTTTTGCTGCCCGGACTCGCCGACATCATCCATTAATAGATGACGGCTGAAGCGCATAAACTGTTCATGGCTATTAATCATAATTAATGCCCAGCTAAATTTATTGACATAAAGCCTTCTCTGCACGAGCCAAATCTTCACAACTATTAATATTAAAAAAAGGATTGAGCGGCTGCTCTGGCCAGTCCAGAAAGACCGTATCCAGTGTTTGTAGCAGGGATTTAAAACCGCCCTGCTTATCCACTAGCAATGCATTTTCGACAGCACCCAGCACACGCTTATTCCACAGTGTAAAGGTTGGCTGGGCGAAGCCCTGATAGCGTACACAGGCAACATCTGCATCCTCGGAGACTATCTGCTGATAAAGTTCGGCGACCAGATTGGTGGGGACAAATGGTCCATCACAGGGAGCGATCATCAAATATCTTGCCGTGCTGAGTTGATCGCTGATCAGCGCACTGTATAAGCCTGTTAGTGGTCCATGAAAGTCGTTGAGCAAATCGCTAATGAAAGGATATAAATTGGCGTCAGTGTCGTTCCCGCAGGCCTCTGCACAGATCTTAGAATCACCATTAATAAACAGACAGCCGACCTGTGAAGAAAGTCTTTCAATCAAGTGCTGTAATAGTGTTTTACCCGCTAGAATAGCCTGCACCTTATTACCTGAGGCCATTCTACTAGAGCGGCCAGCTGCCAGTATTAATCCATCTATATTAGTCAACATTTGAATTCCAGCGCGCAGCTGCATCGATGTCGGAGTCTTTGCTCTCAACCCAGTATTGCTTGCCACCCTGACTGACCTGCTTCCAAAAGGTCGCTTTGGTTTTCAGATGGTCCATTAAGAATTGCGATGCTTCAAAGGCATCCCCGCGGTGCTGGCTGGCAACACCGACAAAAACAATCTGATCTTTGAGTAACAGTTCGCCGACCCGATGGATAAGGGTAGTACCGATCAAATCCCAACGCTGATTGGCCTGATCAACGATCGCCTGTAAGAGGTTTTCAGTCATCCCTGGATAATGCTGCAAAGAAAGCGAATCAATAGAAGAATCCAGTTCAAAGTCACGCACTAAACCAGCGAAGGTAACCACCGCACCAACTGCTGGCGACAGTTCTCTGAGCAACTGATATTCTTCCGCTAGATTGAAGTCATAATTTTGAATGCGGATGATATTCAAGGTTGTTTAGCCTCCGGTTACCGGCGGCAGAAAAGCCACCTCACTGCCATCAGCTAAAGGTTGTTCCCAACCGACAATAATTTGGTTAACTGAGACTAATACCTGAGGCTGTAACAGCTCTTTGACCAGCTCCGGGTAATCAACGTTTAATAAATCGCGTATCTCAGCCGGTGTTGAAGCTTGAATAGTTGCTGGTACTTGTGTGGCGAAATCACCGAGTCGGCCAAAAAACAGTAGCTTAATCAATAATGGGGCCCTCTGAGTACCAGTGGCCAGAATTGCCACCGGTCTTTTCCAATAATCTTGTCTGGCTGATAATCATGCCTTTATCCAAGCCTTTACACATATCATAGACGGTTAGCGCGGCAACCGATGCGGCAGTTAGGGCTTCCATTTCTACACCGGTCTTGCCGGTGGTTTTACAGACGGCAGTAATTACCAACTTATTACCCTGTAACTCAATATCTATGCTGACTTTTGAGAGTGGTAAGGGATGACAAAGAGGGATCAAATCACTGGTTTTTTTGGCTGCCTGAATACCGCTGATTCTGGCTGTGGCGTAGAGGTCGCCCTTTGGCACTGTGCTATCGGTAATCGCCGCAATAATGTTGGAGGGCAATTCAACCTGCGATTGAGCAATGGCGGTGCGGGCAGTATTAGCTTTCGCCGACACGTCGACCATATGGGCTTCGCCGCTTGTATTTAGGTGGTTCAGTTTTGACATTCAAATCTCATAATCTTTGCTTTACTTAAAAACAATACATTATGGCAAAGTCAGAGAAGCTAATACATGATTTAGGCCATCTTAATTACAATATATGGGCGACAATCACATCTAAAGCAATGGAGTTCTACAATTATGTTTTTTGAATGAAGTGTTAGTTGTTTAGAGTTAACACTGACTTTAGCTAAGAGACAGACTAGCCTGTCTCTTAGCTATAAAGGCAGAAAAGTATCTAATCTTTAATGGTATCTGACTGATAACTATAATTATAATAATTATATCCACCATAATAGCCGGCGGCTCGTGCTTCAATGGCATTAAAGATAACTCCTTTAACCTCAATTCCACTTAGGTTGAACCTATTAACAGCAGCAGACACTTCCATCAATGTAGATTTTTCAAACCGGGCAATCACCATTGTTGTGCCCACAAATTTTCCAATCACGGCTGCATCTGTAACCGCTAATATTGGAGGAGTATCAATAATTACATAATCATAATCTTTTGAAACCTGTTCAACAAGAGTCTCAAATTTATCAGTCATTAGCAATTCAGAAGGATTTGGAGGTATTGCCCCTCTGGTAATAAATTCCAAATTATCATCTTTAGATCTCTTTATAATATCTGCAAGCGAAGCAGAGCCACATAAATACTCAGATAATCCAAGGCCTAATGTTGAACTAAATTTACGGTGGATAAATCCACGGCGTAAATCTGCGTCAACGAGGAGAACTCGCTTACCTGACTGCGCTATAATTGCCGACAAATTTGAACATACAAAAGATTTACCAACCTCAGCAGTACCACTTGATACCATCAAAACATTGTTTTTGGCTGACATCATTGCAAAGTGTAATGAAGTTCTTAAGCTTCTTAACGCTTCGATTGATAAGTCAGTAGGTTGATCAATGGCCAGAAATAACTCATCATTTGAATGATTATTAAGGTTTTTATTTAAACCTTTTTTTCCGCTGTCATTTTCTAACTGGAGCTGCGACACCGGTATTGCTGCCAATACATTTAACCCAATATCTTGGAATTCTTGGGTACTTTTAATACCGGGATTAAGGGCGCTTCTTAACAAGACAAATAAAACACTTAACATACCACCGATTAAAGTCGAGATAACTAAGATAAGAGCTTTATTCGGCGAAGTTGGAATTGGAAAAACTTCAGCTGAATCCAAGATGCGAACGCTTCCCACTGTACTTGCTTTCACAATAGCCAACTCTTGACTTTTATTTTGCAAGGACAAATAGATCGCCTGATTTACTTCAAAGTCTCGCATAAGCGTGAGAATTTTTTGCTGAGTTTCCGGCAAAGAACCGATCTTTGAATTTAACCTGTTACGCTGAGAAATTAAGTCAGTTTGTTGTCGCTTAAATGAGACATAATTGGGATGTTCTTTGGTAAAACGGCGTGAGACCTCAGCCTCGTTGAGCGCCATCGAACTAATATCAGCCTCTAGTTTCACTAAAGACTCTAATAGTGACTGAGTTTCTAATGATAGATCAACTGATTCACGTACGGCACGATATGAATTTAATGCCCTCTCAGCTTGGTTTAATGAAGCCTTAAACATAGGCAACTGACCATTAATGAAGTTAAGGCTATTTTCAGCTTCAGCACCCAAGCGTTGTACGTTTTGCTTCACATAATTATTTGATATGGAATTTAAAATTGCAGAAATATTATCTTTGTTTGAACCCAGGATAGATAATTCCATAATTCCTGTATCTTTGCCCAAACTTACAGCTTTAACTTTCGACTGCAAATCCAGAATTGTATTGAGTCGTGAGCTTTTTGAAACACTGAATTCAGTTCCCTTATTCGCAGAGATCTGATCTACCTTAATACTAACACCATACTTAATATTGCTTGCTAGAGATCCCGCCACACCTTCCAAAATCTTTTCATTGTCAAACCATAAACTAAATTTCTGTTCGTCTGCAGCGATGATCACAAGCTCTTCTTCAAGCAATGGTTTTGATACCCTAAATTCAGATACCACTAAACGCTCACCACCCCAGGCATATTTAGTCCCAAATACTGGATTTGCAAGTTCTTCGCCTTGATAACTATTCTCTAAGTACTTTCCTATAATTGGAAAATATTTCGGCTTGATATTTACGGTTAAACCCAAGTCGTCAACAGTTTGTCCGATTATATTTCGAGATTTAAGGATATATATCTCTGTATCTGTAGTACTTTCTGCAGCAAAAATATCGCCTATATCATCAAGAGCCATCATGCTGTTAGAATTATCTTCAACTTGAATTAGCGCATTAGATTTATAAATTGGCGTTGCGACCTGTCCATAAATAAAACCAAAGAACCCAAAAACTACTGTCGTAAATAAAATCGTAAACTTCTTATCAATCAATTCACCAAATAACTTAGCTAAATTAATCTCATCATCATGAGAATTAGGCTGAGCTGATGGATTGTAAGTGGACGAGTTATTAGTATTTGTATTCATAATATTTTCTATTTTTTTGTTAAAGGTAAGTTCATTAACCCACTCAAAAAGTGGTTTTACTCAGTAAGGTCAGATCTAGCTTGCCCAGAGAGGCGTAACAGAGAAAAAGTTGGGATTAATTGTGAAATAACTCTATTCCATCTAGCAACCGGCGCGGAAGTAACATAAACAATATCGAGAGGTTTCAGTTTGAACTGGGTGCTAAGAATAAGCATTGCACCCTCAGAGGCATCTAACTGAAAAACATCAACTATCATGCCAACTTGGTCACTTGCTCTAAGAACGAATACTCCGCTTGCATTAGCAGATCCTTCATTGAAGCCCCCAGCACTGTTAATTGCCTCAGCTAAGGTCATATAACTGCGATCCATGCGCTGAGTAGAAGGCGTCTTCACGTCTCCCATAACGAACACCTTCAAACCATCATTGCGTGGTATATGTAAGATATCGTTGTGACCTAAAAGTCTGTTTTGGGTCATGTCACCATTTTGGTATAGAGCATCTAAATTAAGAGACTCCTCCTGAGAACCCTCATCAGTTTCTGAGGTTAATATCACTGACCTCCAATCTGCGTTTTCACTCATACCACCGGAAAGGTTCAAAGCATCCAAAAGTGTCAGAGGAACATCGGAAATCGGCAGTACCGAAGGAACATTGACCGCACCGGTAACAAATGTGCGCTGAGAACGATAAGCAGCAACTGAAACATCTATTTGCGGGGACTCTATATATCGACCTAGCTTGCTTGTAATTAGATCTCTGACTTCATTTACCGTCTTGCCAATAACAGAAACTTTACCAATATATGGATAGAATATATTTCCATCCGAATGTACAACATTACCTGACTCCCCCGCAGATCTAAATTGACCCGCTGGAGTTGTAAGCTCAGGGTGATCCCAAACTGTTATATTTAAGATATCACCTCGACCAATAAAATAAGTATATTTACCTATTTCCATATCAAGGTTCTTGTTAGGCTGGGCAAATGGCTCTGACACCTGTTGTTCAGACAAAAGGGTAGGAGTGATCAATTTTACATTAACCTGAGGATTTATATCAAAAGACTCCTCCTCCACCAAAAGATCTACATCAACATGAAAACCTGGGATGGTTGTACACCCTGCCATTGCAAATAAAGCGATGATTACTGTCAAATTTCTTAAACTACGAGTCATAATTTCCTGCTGTTTTCAACTTTTAAAATTTATGTTGTATGTTAACCACGCGAGGTGACTGATAAATCTCATCAGTCATGGTGATTGATTATTAATTTTTTACACCAACTGCTGCAGCTCTTTTCAATTTGACTGAAAACGTAACTAAATGCTTCAGGGCTTTTACCGTATGGATCATGAATATCAGCGTCACCCAGCCATTTACCTAACAACAATATCTTTCCTGATGCCTGAGGATACTTCTTCATTAACAATGTTTGGTGACTCTTTTCCATCACAAAAACTAAATCAGCTTGATTAATCAGCATACGGTTTAGCTTACATGCAGCATGAGGGGATGCGTCATAGCCATTTAACTTCAACAAAGAAGCTGCACTTTCATCTATATCATGACCAACCAGCGCCTGCAATCCAGCAGATGCTATTGTCATAAGGGGCATTTTTTTCTTGAAAATTCTCTCAGCGGAAGGGCTACGACAGATATTTCCTACACAAACTATCAAAATGCTGTTAAAGATAGAATTCGGCCTTTTCGTATAATGTTGAGGTAATAAAACTCTCGAATGCATTTAAACTACAATTAAAGCTTAACTTAACAGACCACTCACGTGTCAAAGCTTAGGCATCTAATTTTACATGATTCCATAAACGACGCTCTGTAGCAATAGATATCACACTCTCCATGATAATTTATTAGCGAATAAAGGCCCATTACCTAATAACGTAATACAAGCCACTACAAACAATCAAAAATACCCTTTAAATACAGCCTTTTAGTTCATTCTAGAAAATATAGACATCCTCTTAAATACCATATCTAATTCATAAAAATTGTCTTTAAGGCGCTTATTCTCACTCAGTATTTCAATCAAAATTCAATCCAAACGCAACAGCCCTAACAGGTATACTCATCAAAATCTATTCGAATACATATAGATATACTCTGTATGATTTATGCCGCTAGAACTTAAATCATAAAAATCATAAAAATCATAAAAATCATAAAAATCATAAAAATCATAAAAATCATAAAAATCATAAAAATCATAAAAATCATAAAAATCATAAAAATCATAAAATTATTTACTGGGAGTGAAAAATGCAATTTCGTATATCTGCATTAGCATCTTTAGTACTTATGGGATCTGTATCAGCCAACGCTGCAGCAGAGACTCCAACCAATCAAGAATTATTCGAACTGTATAACGCAGCCCTGGAAAAGATTTCAGCGCTTGAATCCAAAGTTGTCGAAAATACCGAGAAAGCACCCTCTTTAGATCTAGTCGGATCTAACGGCGCCTACAACTTCAAAGTACTCGACCATTCAAGAGACACCAACACCAAGCAGCTTGTTCAACTGCAGGCACTGCGCGACGGCGATCTAAAACAAAAGCTCACTTTGGGCGGGCAGGTCACTGCGCTGGTCAACTACCAGAAGTCTAATATAGATACCAAGTTTGGCTGGCTGATGCGCCACCCTACTTCGTCTAACCAAATCGGTAAGACAGTGTCAGAAGCCGTGATTCACTCAAGCAACCTTAATCTAACAGCGCGTTTAACCGACAACCTGACTGCCTATGCTGAGTTGCTGTACAACCCGGAGCAAAACTTCGCATCTGGTTCAACCATCACTGGTTTGCCACGCAACAATATCAGTATGCGTCGCGCCTATCTTCTCTATGGCAACCTGGCAGAATCAAACGTTTATGCGTCTCTTGGTAAAATGGATATTCCCTTTGGTCTCAACGATACCGTTAGCCCATTTACCAACTCAACTAACTGGCATTCATTTGCCGGTCTGGCCTATGGCGGCCTGTTAGGCTATTCCAGTGACAATCTACATCTGCGCGCAATGGCCATTCAGGGCGGTGCACAGTTCAGAAACGCCAACACACCTGTTGGAGGCTCTAACTCTGCTGTTCCCTCACTGCTAAACAACTTTGCAGTCGATGCAAACTACACTTTCGCTCTTGATAGCGGCTCACTGCTCGCCGGTGCCAGCTACCAGTACGGAACTGCTTACTGCCAGGAATATGTGGTTAAGCATTTCCGCGCCTGTGAAGACAATGTAGATGCTGCTTCTGTTTACTCTCGTTATGAGAATGGCCGCTTAACGCTGCTTTCAGAATTTGCAGAGACATTGAAAGTATGGCCTGGCACAGCTAACCCTAACTTCCCTGCATATGCCGGATTTGAAGCTGTAAAGAACTTCACCTGGACTGTTGGTGGCAGCTACTCTTACGACTTCGGTCTTGAGAAAGATGTCGACCTCTCTATTGAGTTCAGTGAATATATTGCCGGCGATACTGGCGCTCCATGGGAGAAGCAAGACCAACTGGTACTTGGTGCATCCTATATGCCAAATAGCAACGTGAAATATTTTGTTGAAATCGTTGAAGCGAACGGCTGGGTTCCACTTAACTTCCTGAGTGGCGGTCATATGGATCCTAACAATGAAAATCCTTTCGTACCTACTCTTCATGAGTCATGGTCTGAGGCAGATTCCAAAACCAGCTTGATTGCTTTTGGTGTGCAGGCAGCGTTCTAAACAAAGCCTGAAAGTTAGTACGAAAAAGCCGTGATTCATCACGGCTTTTTTTATGGGCAAAAATATAGACGATCAAATAATTGATATTACTGACTTTGTTAATTCTTAAGCATACAGGCCATTAACTGCGCTTCCCATTCGCTATCAATATTATCAGAGATAATCTCAACACGACTTTCTATACAGTCATCCAATTCGATTTCCGTCAAGGTGTCGGGCGTTAGGTTATAGCCAAATACACCGCTTTCAGTAATAAACACCGCCTTCATTCTCTCTGCATTTATGCCACTGAGAAATGAGAATAACTGTTTGTGATTAAACACACGGCTTGGTGAAAAGCGCCAACCAACACTATGGAAGCCTTCACCCTCATTAACCGCTTTAATATAACCACAG
>Ga0209119_1002820_pt1 | contig 15575 bp, 9 predicted proteins | sample COG_03_FD_184747 | JGI IMG/M metagenome (GOLD analysis project Ga0209119, IMG submission 184747) | Pelagic Microbial community sample from North Sea - COGITO 998_met_03 (SPAdes) (version 2) | ecosystem: Environmental > Aquatic > Marine > Neritic zone/Coastal water | place: Helgoland, sampling... | reverse complement strand
AAAGAATAGTTCAAACCAGATACTGCACGCCCTAACATATAACTACAAATTCTCGTTCTATCTGATTGAAAGGCCATGGCCATAATATCGTACATTAAACTTTGATGTTCTTCTACACTTGAAGGCTTTCCCATCATGGGTCTGTTTTGCTTAACCCATTCCGGATCAATAGATTTTGAGTTTTTTTCTGAAAATGAAATTCTATTTTCTAAAGCTCTCACTGAGGTGAGGTACTCTTCAATTTTATGCTGGTCCTCTTTACCTATTTTCTTTTTTAAAGCCTGTATGTCATTCATCACTAAATCTAATAAACTTTTAGATTCAGAAGCATGACTTCTGCGATTAAACAAACGATCAAATGCTAAGCGAGGATAAGTCTCACGTGCTACAGGTGAAGTAGCTCCACTCCACGAAATGTAACCTCCATAAAGGGCTGTATAACCAACATTATTATCAACACTTGTAGAAGGCTCTTGAATAGATAACTCTAAAGATGGCAAAGGGGTTTGTGAACCAAATTTTTGAGCCGCTAATTGATCGACTGTTATTCCACAGCTCATGCCTCGACCCGTCGTTTTAGTAATAGGTGTTCCCGATAATAAATTAGCTACTTTAGCGTAATGACCATCGCCACCTTTACTGTTTTTATTGCGAAGGTTGGTTAAAACTAAAACATCTTTTTTTAAGTCGCCTAAAGGGCTGAGTGTTTTTGGTAAATCGTAATCTGCGCCTTCTTTTTTAGGGGTCCAAAAATCGGCATTGATTCCATTGGGTACAAAAACAAACCCCATACGTTTTGGAGAGGGCTTTTGTGCAGCCTTATTATCGGCCATGACTTCAAGCCACGGTAAACCTAAAGTAACACCTAAACCAGCTAAGGTTGTACGACGGTTGACCTGACTGGGCTTTTTAATCAACATGAGTAGTACGATTTAAATTTCGACGAAAACGAAAAGGTAAACTCTTAACAACCTCTACCACGAGGTCTTGAAATTGGTAATTCTTTAAATGTATAGCCTCTAAAGCATTATCTACTACACAGTCATCGTAATAATCTAAACTTCGACCTAAAGAAAAACCCAATAATTTAGCTGTAAAATGAGAAAGAAATTCTTGTTTCTTTTCTTTTAAAATGTAATCTTTTAAGCCCGGCACACCTTTAATTTTAACACCATGCTTAAGCTCTCCCAAATCATCTATTGCATGGCCATTATCACGACTTCGCACTCGGCCAGCAGCATCGAATGATTCCATGGTAAAACCTATAGGGTCAATCCTATCATGACAGATAGCACAAGTTGGGTTATTTCTATGAACGGCAAAACGCTCTTTCATAGTTAAACTTGGGTCAGCCATAGCTGCTTCATTGATCTCAACATCTTCAGGTGGTGGAGGTGTTGGGTTACCTAGTAAAGTTTCTAATATCCATAAGCCTCGAAGGATAGGGCTTGTTCTATCAGGATAAGATGTCGCAACTTGAATGGCACCTAAACCTAATAGTCCACCTCGAGCAGATGTTTTGACATTTACTTTTCTGTAATGATTTCCCTTAACGTTTTTCATACCATAGTAATTGGCTAAACTTTCATTTAAATAAGTTTCATTCGAATCTAATAAACTCAAAATACTTTTATTCTCTTTCACCATCGCCATGAAAACTTGGTTAGCTTCTTCGAGCATCAAATCTCGAACTTCATCCGTATAGTTTTTGAAAATGTCAGCATTGGGACGTCGCTCTCCCATTAACTGTCGTAACCCCAACCACTGTGCAGAAAACTCTTTTGAAAGAGCCGATGCTTTAGGATCCTTTAACATTCTTTTAACTTGTTTTGTTAATTCGATGTCGTCTTGCAAGCGCCCCTCTCTTGCCACCTTCATCAAGGTTTCATCTGGCATGGAGCTCCAAATAAAATATGAAAGACGATTCGCCAATTCAACATCTGATAATGGCATGGCTTCAGACCCAGCTCTATCCTTTTCGTACCGATACAAAAAGTCAGGTGAAATAAATAATTTTTGAATCACCAACCTCGCCGCCTTTTGAAAGTTATCTTCATGAGCCATGGCTTTCAAATACAATTGTTTCAAAGGTTCAAATTCACCTTTTTCTAACGGCCTCCTAAAGGTTTTTTCTGTAAAAGCTTTTAAGTGATTTAAAACTCTATCATTCAAACCAACTTTCAGTTTATCCACACGTTCCTTTTGGTGAAGATATTTTTTCCTAGCTGCCTCTGGCCATGTATCGATATTTACTTTTTTATTCGCACCTTCTTTGTGGTTATCTTTAATAAGCTTTAAGACAACACTTTCAGGGTATCTATAAGCTAAATCTTTTTCTAGCCTTAACTCTTTTAAAGTTGCTAACTCAGAAGGCTCTAATATTTGTTCTATAGACTTATCATTGGCTTTAAAAATTTTCTTGGTGACGTAATTATAAATCCACATTAAATGTGGGTTCTGAATACTTAAAACATTGCCAGGTCCACACAATAAATGACTTTTTGGTGTCCAGGCCAGAGGGAAAGCGCTATCTTCCACACTCATGTGCGCTTGAATCATAGCTTTACTTTGGCCTAAATCACTCACTCCCATGACAGCTTTAACATTCACGGCGTTTTCAGGGCACTCAAATACAAGTTTGGCTGGAACTTTAAACTCCAAACCATGTATCACTTTTAAACCATCTTTATGTAATTTGATAGGTAAATCTTTCTCTCTCTTTTCATAGGTAATTTTACCTTCACCGAGGTGTTCTAATAGTTTAAGGTCTTTTAAAAATACTTTTTTACCATCTTTTAAAGTAATATAACCATTGTGTATGACACCTACATCGAATTCTGCTCCATTACCTGCATCACCAAATGAAACAGTAAATTTCTTAGACCCTTTTAAGGGTAACGTGATTTCTTTCGTTTTAGACTTAGGAGTCGTATTTTTACTGATATAAATATTTTTTTCAGTAAAGTCTTTTGCAATAAACTCAATCTCTTGGTCCCTTAATTTCTGATTCGCTTTTCTTTTGCGAATCCAATCTTTCATACTCCATACGGCCCATGGATTCACATGCTCTAAGTTACCAAAGTAAGATCTAAAATTCTCTAAGTAAGCCGCATTTAAATTTAAACCTTTTGCGTATTGAATTAGCTTATCATCGAGTTTGTTGATCTCTGGTCGTTCCTGAAGCATTTTCATCGTAGCTTGTACGTAAGTGCTCATTTCTTTTTTCCAATCGAGCTTTTCTTTCGTTAAGCGCCAATCCGAAAAGAAAGCTTTATAATCAAACTCGGCTTCTGTTTTATATTGTGTGGCATTAACCGGAGGTTTTTCTTCTTTAATGAACTCAATACCTCGTGAATAAGTCACTTTAGCATGATTCGCTAAAACTTGAGCTGCTTCTAGATACTTTTCCATATAAATAGCGGGAAAAAACATGACTTCGGAATTATTATCAAACCCTTCACCACCTCCACCTTGAACAGGAAAGTTGTTGGCGAGCTTTAAATCTAAACCTGTTAAGTCTCTTATGGTGTTGTCATACTCGGATCGATTTAAACGATGGATCACCACATGCCCTGGGTCGGCTACTTTAGCACAGTCGATATTTTGAGTATTTTCTTCTATCCAAGTTACTAACTCTTTTTTTGCTTTTTCACTAGGTTGCTTTTTCTTTCTAGGAGGCATCTCCCCATTCATGACTTGCTCTATAACATTGTTCCAAACTCGTCTATTTCGATAAATAGATTCATATGAAGTGAAAATAGAAAAGTCTAAAGAGCCTTTGCTTTTCTCAGGGTTATGACAATCGGAACAAAACTCTTTTAAAGTACCTTCTACTTTAGAAAAGTTATCCTTGAAATTATCTGCATTTAACTCACTAAGAGTCAAATGGGATATAACAACAAAAAACGAAAAAATATATAAAAAACTTGAATTCATGATCCCTACTACGGACTTAGTTATAGTATATGGGTATTCTATCACAAATTCAAGTCACTATTTACAACCTTTATATAATTCTGTACAAAAATAATTAATATTTTTCTAATTAATTAAGTCACTGAAAAGCTTTGTGATAGCTGCTTCATTTGCTTCACAAGGCCCTCTTTCTGTCCATAAAGCCGAAACCAACCTAGCAGGCGTGACATCAAAACCATGATTTGTGGCAGGGGTGATAGATGGGCAAATTTCAACAGATAGTAAATCTCCAGCATCTGTTTTTCCCCAAATTTTTCTCACTTCGTCTTGGTCTCTTTCCTCGATAGGTATTTCTTTCACACCATCTAACATTTCAAAATCTAAAGTGGAAGATGGCAAAGCCACATAAAAAGGAATATTGTTATCTTTAGCTGCCAAAGCTTTTAAATAAGTTCCTATTTTATTAGCTACATCGCCACCACGTGTCACTCGGTCTGTCCCTACGATCACTAAATCAACTTCTCCATGTTGCATAAGGTGTCCACCAGCATTATCTACAATTAAGTGGTGATCGACTCCCTGCTGCCCTAGCTCCCAAGCCGTTAAGCTCGCGCCTTGATTACGTGGGCGAGTTTCATCCACCCATACATGAAGAGGAATACCCGCTTCATGAGCTGCATAAATGGGTGACGTAGCTGAACCATAATCGACAAAAGCCAACCAGCCAGCATTACAATGTGTTAATATATTTAAAGGCTTGCCATTTTTCTTTTCTGACAATTCCTTTAAATAAGGTAAAACGTGCTGACCAATACTTTTACACGATGCAGCATCTTCATCGGCAATAATTTGAGCTTCAGCTATAGCTACTTTCACTTTCTCTTCCACACTGCTTGCTTTAGAAATGGCTAAAAGTTGTCGATTAACCGCCCAAGCTAAATTAGAAGCTGTTGGCCTTGATTCTATTAATATTTTTGCTGCTTTTTGAAGGTCTTCTTCAAAAAAACTTGGTCGTGCTGTCTGTGCAGCAATAGACATTCCAAAACCAGCAGTAGCTCCGATTAAACCCGCTCCACGAATAGCCATATCGGCAATTGCGGCTCTAACATCTTCAACCGTTGTTAAGGTCATCGTTACAAACTCGTGTGGCAGTCTGCGTTGGTCGATAATTTCTATTTGAGATGGATCGCCATTTTTAACCCAAATGGTTCTAGTTGATTGTCCATTTACTTTCATGTCTTAATTCATCGCTTCAGAAATTGAATCACACTTGGCGGCACATATAAAATCGTTGATATGTAACCCTTTTATTTTATGAGACCACCAAAAAACCGTCAATGTTTTATATTCAAAAAACATATCCGGGTGGTGGTTTTCTTCATCAGCTATTGCTGCTATCGCATTTACTAAAGCTAAAGTATCTGCATATTTACTAAAAGAGTAAGCTCTTTTTAGCTTCGCTATACCTGCTTCTTCTAGGATGTCCCATTTGGGAATAGATGGCGCATACTGTGCAATCTCTTCCTTTGTAACTTTAGGTGCATCTGCTCGGCAGGCTTCACACGATTTTTTTGAAAGTTCACTCATTTATATAACTTTAAGAACGTTTCTAGTGAATCAATTCTAATATTCTCTTTAACTTTTTCTCCACTACCTTTCGGAGTTATCACATGTAGTAAATCTATTCCCAAATCTTCTAAAGCTTGATAAGTTCCTCTCTCTACTTTCGGATTATTCGAAATTTTAAACTCACACGCAATAATTTTGTTTTTTCTTTCCAATATCAAATCAATCTCAGCACCATTGGTCGTTCTATAATAGGATGGCTCCCACTTATACATATTCACTAAAATATTTTCAATAGCATAACCCTCCCATGATAAGCCCGATATAGGGTGACCCATTAATTCATCAAAATTCTCTATTTGTAATAGAGTATGTAATATTCCAGTATCTCTTACATAAACCTTTGGGGATTTCACTAACCTTTTTTTTATATTATTAGAGTGTGGTCTAAGAACTCTCATCATGAACGTTTGTTCAAATATATCTAACCAATATTGAACTGTTCTTGCTGTAACAAGTAATGACTTAGAAAGCAAAGCTTTATTTAACATACCTGAATGTGTATGAGCTATCATAGTCCAAAACTTTTTTAGTTGCATAGGAGATAAATTAAACCCCATGTTACCAAGGTCTCTTTCTAGGAATGTTTTAATGAAGTTTTCTCTCCACTGAAAACTTATATCATCATCTTTTGCTAGAAAACTATCTGGAAAACCTCCACGAATCCAATGTAAAACTTGTTCATCTATCGATAATTCTCTAATATTAAAAGGGGAAAGTTCATAATAAGCAATTCTTCCAGCTAACGTTTCTGTACTTTGACGTAGTAAATCTTGAGAAGCTGACCCTAAAATCAGAAACCTTCCTGACACTCTATTTTGATCAACTAAAGCTCTTAATAATGGAAAAAGGTTTGGCTTGCGTTGTATTTCATCTATACAAATCAGTTTGTCCTGATTTTCCTTTAAATAAAATTCAGCATTTTCAAGTTTTTCGAAATCTGAGTCTAACTCTAAATCTAGATATATTGAGTTATTTATGTTCTTTAAAAGTTGTTTCGCTATAGTTGTTTTGCCACTCTGTCTAGGCCCCAAAATCGCCACGACTGGAAAATTCTCCATGGCTTTTTCTATTTTCGAATGAGATTGACGGTCTATTTTACTCAAAAATAACCATGTAAATCAATAGTCAAAGTACTGATTTACATGGTAAAATACAACTTAAATTGTCAATGACTCTGTATCTTTTCTCTCATAGTCTCGGTTTATCCAATTTAATCGGAGCCTTCCATGCTAATGCACCTACTAAATTTGTTTTTCTTTTAAAAACTTTGCCATCACCACATGTTATATAAAGGGTATCCCATTTTTCTCCGCCAAAAGTAACATTGGTGATTTGGCTACTCCCTTTGGGTGGTGGTAAAATTAAATGAACTCGTCCAGGTTGATCACTTATTTGTACTCCCATTTCTGTAGCTGTAAATAACCAACCTGACTGATCGACCGCCATGCCATCTGCTTTGCTTCGAGAACCGTTTACCGGAATATGTAAATGAAAATAAGCTTGTTTATGTGCTACTCCACCATCTGCTTTTAATTGGTACGTATAAACAAAACGACCTCCGTAATCAGCCACAAATAATCTAGATTGATCCGCACTTAACATGACTCCATTACAAGAAAAGCCACAATAATCGGCCACCACACGTGTTCCATCTTTTTTGACCATCCACAATGTTTTTGTTTTAGGTTCTGTAAAATAAATAACTCCTTCGTGTGAAACAACTAAATCATTGGGTTTAACACCTTTCGTCACCACCTTCATTTTTCCATTAGCATCCCAGGCAACAATTTGCTGAGCATCTCTTCTAGCACCATATAAAAGTCCATCTGGACCAAAAGCTAAACCGTTGGTTCCACCACTTTCTTCTACGAAAGTGCTTACTTTGCCCTCTTTATTAACTTTGTGGATTTTACTCTTACCTAAATCGGTAAAAAATAAATCTCCTTTTTCATTCACCGCTGGCCCTTCTGTTAAGCCATGTCCTTCACTCACTAATTCCCATTTTTCATTTTCGATCAGCATTTTTAAACTTTTGCTCATCGAGTTTTCATAATGCGTTGTAACGGGTTTTGGGTAATCTTTCCAAATATACCTCATGGCTTTTGGGAAAATAGCTGCACCGTGTTTTTGGTTATGGCCTCCTTCTCCCCATTCGTAATCCATTTCATAGCCTGAAAATTTAAACGAACCGACCATGGCGCGATTCATATCCCACCAACTTCCACCGTATAAGTTATTATCATTACTTCCATCTTGTAAAAAAATACGAATGGGCTTTGGCTCTAACTTTCTAATCAAAGTTGGTAATCCATCTCCACCACGTAAACCTACAAAAGTTCCGACAATCGTGTAAACTCTTCTAAAGGTATCTTCACCATACCAAGCAGCATTAAAAGCAGCAATCGCACCTGAGCTAGACCCACTGATGCCTCTTGCATTTGGGTCTTGGCTGATGTTATAGTTTTTTTCTACTTCTGGTAAAATTTCTTCATTTAAAAATTTCGCATAATCAGCCCCCATGCCATCGTATTCATAACTGCGGTTATAACGAGGCTGAGTACCTTCTTTCACAACAGGTACCACACCAGGGTTAATACAAACAGCAATGGTCACCGGCATTTCTTTTGAATGAATTAAATTATCAAAAACAATGGGCATTTTCGAAGGCCTTTTTACATTTGAAAAGTTCTTCCCATCTTGAAAAACCATCAAAGCGGCTGGAGTTTCTTTCTTGTATTGAGCCGGGACATAAACCCAATAATCTCGTTCTGTTCCAGGGAATATTTTACTTCCTTTAAATTTATATTGAGTGATCACTCCTTCAGGAACTCCAGTTTGTTTGACTGAAGCTGGGTCTACAGGGTAACTTTCCTGAAGTGGTTTTTTATCAGAAAAGCTGTTAAAGTTAATCGATAGTAATAAAGGTATTAATGCAATTATTTTTTTCATAGCTTTATCTTAGACCTTCTAATATTAAAAACAAGTCACTCGTTTAATTGACTTCAAAATCCATATTTGGCTCTAAGGCAATTTTTAACGTCTAAGGGTGCTGTCAGTTTTGATAGTAACCTATAATGAACAAAAAATAGGAATGATCATGAAAAAAAATCTTTTATCGGCTCTTTGCTTTTTAGTGACTGGAACCATTTTCATGCAGGTCCAAGCTGCAAAAACAGAAGTCACAACCTTAGCAGGTGGCTGTTTTTGGTGTACAGAATCTAGCTTACAACCTATACCTGGAGTCAAAAGTGCTGTTTCTGGTTACATGGGTGGTCACACTAAAAACCCAACTTATAAAGAAGTTTGCGCAGGAAAATCTGGACATATCGAGGTTTTACAAGTAACGTTTGACCCTGATGTGATTAGTTTTCCTAAGTTATTAGAAAAGTTTTGGGTATTAATTGATCCAACTGACGGTGAAGGCTCATTTTTTGATAAAGGACACCAATACACCTCTGCTATTTTTTATCATAACGAAAAACAAAAAGAACTTGCTGAAGCTTCCATGGAAGCCATTAAAAAATCAGGTAGGTTTGATAAGCCAATTGCGACAGTTATTCGACCAGCAGAAAAGTTTTATAAAGCAGAAGAGTACCATCAAGATTATTTCTTAAAAAACCCTAATCATTACAACCGTTATAGAGTGGGCTCAGGTCGTGACCGCATGAGTGCCAGAGTTTGGGGCAGTGCACCTTTTGCAGAAACGAAAACCTTCACTAAGCCTGATGAAAAAGTTTTAAAAGAAAAGTTATCTAAAATTCAGTTCGAGGTCACACAAAATGACGGCACTGAAAGACCCTTTAAAAATGAATATTGGGATAACAAAAAAGACGGCATTTATGTTGATATTACCACAGGAGAACCTCTTTTTAGCTCATATGATAAGTTCAAATCAGGAACAGGGTGGCCTAGTTTTACTCGTCCAATTCAAGCCACACATGTTGTAGAAAAATCTGATTCAACTCATGGAATGACACGCATTGAAGTGAGGTCGAAATTTGGAGACTCACATTTAGGTCACCTTTTTCCAGATGGCCCAAAACCTACAGGGCTTCGCTATTGCATTAACTCTGCATCCTTAAAATTCATCCCCAAAGAAATGTTAGAAAAAGAAGGCTACAGTGCCTACAAACAGCATTTTGAGCAAGAAAAAAGCGATCATTAAAAACAACCATCTAGCTCCATGAATGCAATAACCTTTATTGGCGACGTTCATGGATGCTACGACGAACTTTTAGAGCTGTGCAAACGTTCCCTTTTTGTACAAGTAGAAAAAGGAGAACATCTAGTCTTTTTAGGAGACCTCGTAGATAGAGGCCCTGAAAGTGCTGCATGTGTTGATTTAGTTAAGGAACTACAACAGGACTTTCCTTCTCAAGTAGAATGCATTATGGGCAACCATGAAGATTGGCATTTACGTTATCACAAACACGAAGAAAAATTTGAAGAATCAGGTACTCTCAACCCCATGTTTATGATTCCTGAACACGAAGAAGCCCACAAAAATTTAAATGAGCCTCAACGCCAATGGTTAAATGAACGTCCTATTTATTGGCGTGGTTTTGGTTATTTAGCTATTCACGGAGGTGTTCCAAAACAAGTCCATCACTTTGATGACTTTAATGACAAAACGAATCAAAACATGACCATGCGTTTAAGGCAATTAGATCATAAAGATAACATGATTTCTTTTTCAAAAAATGAAGAAATTGCCATTAAAGGGACCCCATGGGGGGATAAATATGATGGACGATCAGGTTTTGCCGTATATGGCCATCAAGTTTATAGTGAGGTCAAAGAACATGAATATGCCTTGGGTATTGATACAGGGTGCTGCTTTGGAGGAAAACTAACAGCTGCTAGATTTATTGAAGGTCAAACCAAACCAACTTATACCCAAATTCCAGCAAGAAAAAACTATTTTAATTACAATAAAAATTAAGGCTTTGCCTTACCAAGTTTTTATGAATAATTCTACCAATTATTTTATTAAATTTAAACCATGTCATTAGAAAGTGGATCTGTTACTCTCAAACGCTTTTATACGACAAAAGCTTTACCGGAAGCTAAAAACGATAGCTGGCTAGATGCTTTAAATCAGCATGCCATCAAAGAAAAAGAACTACAACTTGATGGTGAAAACGATGGTTGGGCTGTTTTAGGAAACGAACTTTCTAATAATTTTACTTATTTAAATAGTCAAGTTCCTCCTTATGTATGCTTTGCATATAGAAGGGACTCTATCAAGGTTCCAGGTTCTTTGATTGAACTTCACTTAAAATCACAAATTGCCATCGAACGTGAGTGCGGTGAAGGTGTTTCAAAAACTAAAAAGCAAGAAATTAAAGATGATATCATCAACGACCTCATCACTCGCTCACTTCCCAATGTTGACTACGCCGGTGTTTTAGTCGATACAGACCACGGTGAAATATTCTTTAGTTCAAGTAGTGATAGAATGGTAGATGGCTTTTGCCAACTTTTTTACGAATCATTCCATGTCCAACTTATCGATGCCGATTATGCAACTATTGCTCATAGACTTTTAGATCATGAAGAACGATTTGAGGGTTTAATGAGTCACCCCAATTTGGATTTAGTTGAAAACTTAGAGGTACATCCAGATTTTGAGGACTCTCCAGAAATGCGCTTAGGTAGTGCATTCTTAACCTGGTTTTACTACCATTTACAAGATTCCGATTCCTCTTGGTCATCTGAACACATTGAAGAAATCTTTGTTGTTTGCGAAGACCAACTTACTTTGGCTGGCGAAAGCATGGGAAGCCGTGAAGTAACTTTAAGACAAGGAGCTATCAATACCTGCCGTGAATTATCAGCAGCACTTCAAGCTGGAAAAGGTGTTTCTAAAGCAAAATTTCTATTTTATAGAGGTGACGAAGATGATGGACAAGTTTGGAGCTTTCTAATAGATAAAAAGAACTACGTGCTTGGGTCATTAAAACTCCCCAAAGTAGAAGTGGCTGATGACATTACCATGTTACGTGAACGTTTTGACTCTATTAGAGAAATTCACACTATTATAGATGATATTTTCTTAGATTACCTAGAAATGCGTACCACTGAAAACTGGCCTACTATTTGCGAACGCATGCGTCACTGGGTATTTGAGCTAGACCTTACTCCAACTCCAAAAGAATTTGTTGAGTCTGGACTTACTGAAGAAAAAGACCCAGAACCCGAAGGTGATCCTGTTAATACTGAAAATGAATTAAAAAAAGAAGATGATCTTCATGAAACAAATGAAATGGAAGAAGTTCCTAAAACAGATAACTCACTTGCCATTTCTATAAAAGAAACATTTTCTGCAGAAAAGGATGAAAAATTAGAATAAAAGGAGCTCATTAAAACATCCTAAAGCCTTAAGATACAACCTCCTATATCAAGTTTTTTAATGAATAAGGCCCAAATTCCCCGCAAATATTGAATTATTTAGTGATTTTTTTTACATTTCAATAAATGCATTAAATTCTATAAAACACAATTTATAGAGTTTTAATAAGTTAAACACACTATATATAGTATTTTCTAACAATTTTAAAACATTTCCCTAATCAAAAAAAATTTTTGGATCAACTTTTTTTTAATAGTTTCAGTTGCCTAGCTAGTGGAACTGCTATTCTTGCATGTTCATTAGCTTAAAAAAATTCGTGGAGTATTTTCATGACGTCTAAGATTTTTCGTCTCCTTTCACTCGGAGTTGTCCTACTGACTGCTATTGCATGTAGCTTGTCTGATGACGATGCCACGGCTACTACAGCTGCTGTATCAGGTTCATTAGATGAAGATTTAGGTACACTTTCAAAGTCAAGTGCCTCCACTGAACTAGAAGCATTTATCGAATATACTGATGGAACAGTTGTTGAAATCACAATTAATTCAGACTATTCTTTTTCTTTCAACGCAACTGCTGGTGTTGGTTTCTTTTTAACTTTTTACTCTGCAACTGATGCAGGTAACAATGCTTACCTAAGTCGTTACTTTGGCGCACTTACAGCTGGTTCTAGTACTAGTGGTGACAATGCTGTTGTGAATGCTGTAACTTCAGAGCATTCAGAGCGTATCAAAACATTAGTTGGTTTTACAGCTGGCTCTGCACTCAGCGACTTAACTGCTTTATCTGGATTTGTTACTCAAGTAACTGATATGATGTTTGGTTCGGGTGGAACTTTTAGCGCCACAGGATCCGGTTTAGTTGCTTCATTTATCTCTTTAATTAATGATAAAATCGCACTTATAGCAATTTTTGACCCAACAAATATTGGCACTTATTTCACAGATATCGCTGCTATCGATAACGCTTCTGAAACAATCACTTTTGAAAGTGGAACAACAACTGGAACAGCTGCTGTTGGTGTTGTCACTGCATTCTCTTTCCCTCAGGCTGAATCAACTCTTACCGGCGAAAATGTTTCATACACTGCAACAGTTGGAAACTTAGACGTTTCGGTTGATTCAACTAACCGTCTTGTTAAATTTATTCCTTCAGCTGATTTAATTGGAACAACTGTTACTTTAACTGTCACTGCATCTTCTGGCCGTACCTCAACAGGAACTTTTTCAGCTACTATAACAGTGACAGATCTTAGCATTTCAGGTGAAGACCTTTTCACACTAAATGACGCTAGCGCTCCTTACTCTCTAAAGTATGGCCCAGTTTCAGATGGTACTAACTTTTATGTTGTAGCTGACAAAGACGGAACTTACACAATTGAAAAGTATGCCATGAGTGACCTTTCAAGCATTGATACTACAAGCGGTGTTCAAAACCTTTCTACTACAAGTACTTATGCAATGGCTCGTTCTTTCTCTGACATGATCATCACAGGTGATGTTGCTTATGTTGTAGATAGCCTTTCTGGTATCGTTAAATATGACCTTACTTCAACCTCAACTACTTCTTATACTTCAACAACAGCAAACTTTACAGCATCTACTCTTGCTCTTGCTGGAACTACTCTTCTTGCTTATAACAGCTCTGAAGATACACTTGCTAGCTTAGACACAAGCAGCTCTACAGCTACAGCCGAAACACCAACTCTTTCTGGAACTACTCTAGATTCAAGAAATGATATTGGTAGTGTCGGTAACTACTTCTATATAAGTGGTAGTGCTTCTGGTAACTATGGTTATGACTTCTATAACAGTTCATTTACTCTACAATCAGGCTCTTTTACTTCTGCATATGATTACGAATTTGAGCAAGATGCTTCTGGTATCAGCACTTCATTCTATGGTATTTCTAACTCTACTCCTACAGTTATTGCAGTTTCATTCACTAATAGTACAGTTGTTACTGAGTCATTCACTAACTCTTTAGCTTATTCAACTTTTGGCATTTCTGCCATCAATGGATCTACTTTACTAACGAATAGTTTTTCTGCTACTGGAAATGGAATTAGTTTAATTTCTTCTGACAACGTAACCGGTACTGAACAAAATACTCAAGATGATTATCCTGTTCTAGACTATGTATCACTTGATACAGTTGAAGAAGCATACGCAATGGTTATTAACCTTCCTGAAGGTGAAGCTGTAGCTAATACTACTTCTCGTTTCTTCAGCCCTGTTTATGGATTTACTTCAACAACTGCTGCAGCTATATCTTCAAGCACACCAACTTGGTTCTTGAAATCTTATAACATGACTTCAGTTACTGCTGAGTAATTAAAAGTAAAAAGCTAATAATAAAAAGCCTGGGCGTAAAAACCCAGGCTTTTTTTATGCACTATTTTAATTGATATGAAGAAATTAAGGATAACCTCCTTCTTACTTTTATGTCATAACTTTATAAAAGATGCCTAAATTAATTCATTTAGCTCTCACTCTACTCATAATATTTGTAGCCTTAGCATGTGGTGGTTCTGATTCCGATCTAATCACTAATAACACAACCATTACTATAGATGGTTCACTGAACCAAACAAACTCTAATTTAAAACCACGGTCAGCCGCAACTGACTCATCTAGCTTGGTGGGTCAAATAGATTATATCGATAATACAAAATTAGATGTTTACTTTAGCTTTGATGAAAACAGTTTAAGCTTTTCTACAACAGCCATCACTTCTACACCTTTTTACCTTAAAGTTTTCTCATCCACAAATACCAACCGTGTTTATATGAGTCGTTTTATCTCAGCTACAAATAATGATATTTTTGGTAATAATGGAGAAATTAATGCCATTACGACTGAGCACTCAGAAAGAATAGAACAGTACTTAAGTAATAACTCATCAGCTCTAACGACAACAGCTCTTGAAAATGTTAACTCTGATATGTTTGAAGATTCGTCATTTAGTTTTTTCGGCTTAAATTTTAACACACTTTATTCAAATCTCTCATTAGCATTTCAAACTTTTATCGATCAAAGAGTTTCTGATCTTAGTTTATTTGACCCAGAAAACCCAGAAACCTATTTTACGACTTATGATTCAACTGGGTCTGAAATTATTATCGAATTTGATTCAGCTATAGCCACGATTGATGGCACTCCAGCTGTTCTCTATGCCTATGAATTCCCGAAAGCTACATCAACTTTAAGTAATTCCTCTGTTTCATATAGTGCGACTCTTACTTTAAATAATGAAACGATTCCATTAACGATAGATACAGTAAATAGAGTAGTTAAGTTCATTCCAGATAGCACTCAAATTGATCAAACTTTAACTCTAAGTATTACGGCCAGCTCAGGTAGTGAAACAACCGCAACGATCAATAAATTTATTGATATTAAACCATTACAGATTGATGCTTCTACAGGTAGTCGAATTCAATTAGCTGGCTCTGGTGAAAGTGGCTATGATTTATTTTATGGCCCTTTGTTTGATAACGATAATTTTTACGTTATTGCTGAAAAAAACGAGACTTTTTATATTGAATCTTACCTAATTTCTGATATTCAATCTCCCAATGCTTTTGGAAGTTCATCTGCTGCTGCTGCAGAACTCAACGAGGCTTATCCAATGCCCAGAGTCTTCTCAGATATCCTCATTCACAATGACTTAGCTTATG
>Ga0209119_1002814_pt1 | contig 15592 bp, 15 predicted proteins | sample COG_03_FD_184747 | JGI IMG/M metagenome (GOLD analysis project Ga0209119, IMG submission 184747) | Pelagic Microbial community sample from North Sea - COGITO 998_met_03 (SPAdes) (version 2) | ecosystem: Environmental > Aquatic > Marine > Neritic zone/Coastal water | place: Helgoland, sampling... | reverse complement strand
ACGAAAGCATGGGACATGCCTATGCCCATCTTTACAATCTGCCGACTACGATGTTTCGGTTTTTTACTGTTTACGGCCCTTGGGGCCGTCCTGATCTAGCACTTTACAAATTTGTGGATGCGATACTCGATGGGCGCCCCATCGACATATACAACAACGGCGACATGTATCGCGACTTCACCTATGTTGACGATCTGGTTCGTGCAATAGCTCTCTTGATTGATGTGGCACCCGTACGCCCGAAGGATGGCTTGGTGCCAGAGGGAGACAGCCTGTCACCCGTTGCCCCTTACCGCGTCGTTAATATCGGCAATTCCGAAAAGGTGCGACTATTGGATTTTGTCGACGCAATCGAGGACTGCCTCGGCCAAAAAGCAGAGCGCAATTACATGGGCATGCAAACGGGCGACGTGCCTGCAACTTGGGCGAATGCAGATTTGTTGAAAACCTTAACAGGTTATCGGCCACAGACAGATTTCCGCCACGGCATTGCTAAATTTATCGACTGGTATCGGGAGTATTCCGGGAAATGACCACTCATATAAAAACTATTGCCGTGATCGGTCTTGGCTACGTAGGCCTTCCGCTCGCAGTAGAGTTCGGCAAGTCACGTCCCGTGATTGGTTTTGATATCAATGTAAACCGGATTGATGCACTGCGAGTGGGGCATGACGTGACGCTGGAGGTCTCCAGTGACGAATTGGCTAAAGCCGATCAGCTTGCATTAACCAGCGACGCCGCTGATCTGGCCACTGCCTCAATCTATATCGTAACCGTGCCGACCCCGATAGACGCACACAAGCGTCCCAACCTTACCCCCTTGTTCGAAGCCTCAGAAATGCTGGGGGGCTTATTGAAGCGTGGCGACATCGTCATTTATGAAAGTACGGTCTACCCAGGCGCGACCGAAGAAGACTGCGTGCCAGCTCTGGAGCGTGCGTCCGGCCTTACCTTCAACGTCGACTTCTTTGCAGGGTACTCACCCGAGCGGATCAACCCCGGCGACAAGGCGCACCGCCTGCCCGATATCCTCAAGGTAACGTCTGGCTCGACACTCGAGATTGCTGAAGAAGTAGATCAACTATATGCCAGCATCATCACCGCCGGCACCTACAAAGCCGAGAGTATTCGCATTGCAGAGGCCGCCAAGGTGATTGAAAACACCCAACGCGACCTAAACATTGCGCTCGTGAATGAACTAGCGATGATCTTCAACAGGATGGGGATCGACACCAATGCGGTTCTGAAAGCGGCAGGCACGAAATGGAACTTCCTGCCGTTCCAGCCTGGGCTGGTCGGCGGGCACTGCATCGGGGTGGACCCGTATTACCTGACCCACAAGGCCGAGGCGATAGACTATCACCCACAGATCATCTTGGCCGGGCGGCGTATCAATGATGGGATGGGCGCGTATGTGGCCGGCCAACTGATCAAGGCCATGCTGAAACGCCGTCTTCAGGTGGATGGCGCGAGGGTGTTGATCCTCGGGCTGACGTTCAAGGAAAACTGCCCTGATCTGCGCAACACAAGTGTGGTGGATGTGGTGACAGAGTTGCGCAACTACGGCGTGCAAGTGGACGTGCATGACCCATGGGTTGATGCTGCAGATGCGCAGAAGGACTACGGGCTGGAATTGGTCACGGCACCTGAACCAGAGGCCTATGACGGCGTGATCCTGGCAGTGGCGCATAATAGTTATAGGGAGGCAGGAGCAGTGGCGCTGCGCCGATATGGCCGCCTAGGTCACGTGTTCTGTGACTTGAAAAGTGTATTTGATCGTGAAGAAAGTGATTTTCGGCTGTGAAAGATGTAAAACGCCCAAAACTCTATTTCGAAATGATTGATCAGGATTTTCTACAACTGTCTCGCAAGTGGTTAGGAGACAAAAAGTTCTGTGGCCTAATAATGGCCGAACCGGTGGAGCAAAGTATCCAAGAGGCATGGTTCGCTTCGCTCCCAGACAAGAAGAATTACCGGATATGGGGGCTCAAAACGTCTCAATGGGTTGGTGCATGCGGCCTCAAAAACATCGATAAAGATCGGCGTATGGCGGAATATTGGGGATACATCTATCCGATTGAGCTTCGTGGCGTCGGACTGGGTCGCGAAATGTTCTATTTTTTGGCCAAGCAAGCCGCTGATTCAGGAATTGATAGACTCTGGCTGCGAGTTAGCGAAAAGAACAACGCTGCACGCATATCCTACCAAAGGTGGGGGTTTACCACTTTAGAGGGAGAGGATCCAGAGATTATTCACATGGAGTTGTCACTGTGAGATTACTTCAATTCATCCATTACAGTCCAGATATGGAAGATGATTGGGACCGTTTTGTGGCAAAGTCTCGCAATGGCACGTTTATTCATTCGCGTGCATTCATGGACTACCACTCAGACCGTTTCGACGATCAATCCGCTCTGGTTATTTCAGATGATGAAATCGTAGGTGTTTTTCCCGCCCATGCCATAATGTCGGGCGTGGCCAGCCACAATGGACTGACCTTTGGCGGAATCGTGTATGGCATGGATCAACGCGCGTCGCTCGTCCGAGACATGCTTGCAGGTTTGAGCGACCACTTCGCAACCGCAGGTTTCAAAAAGATAACTTACAAGGCGGTTCCCCACATATTTCATCGTTATCCTGCAGAAGACGATCTGTTCGCATTGCAGAGCCTCAATGCCAAACTGATCCGCCGAGATCTTTCAGCAGTGATACCTCCGAATGGACCGAGCAAGGTTAGCGCATTGCGTAAGCGCGGCCAAAAAAAAGCTCAGCGAAATAACGTGGTTATTCGCGAAGGGGACTTTTACGAAGAGTTTTATGCGCTGCTGGCGCATGTACTAAGAAAGCACAATGCCACACCCATTCATTCGATTGCAGAACTAAAGCTACTCAAAAAAAGGCTTCCCGAAAGATTCAAATTATTTGGAGCATTCGAGAATGACGAACTAACAGCGGCGACATGGGTTTTCCGCTTCGATACAGCATTACACACACAGTACCTCGCCAATTCGCCCCGCGGCCAAGAAACCGGTGCGCTCGATCTTTTGCTTTTCCATGTTTTGGATTTGGCGGTTCAGGATAACCTATATCTCAGTTTTGGTGCGTCAACAGAACGGGGTGGTTCAGTTCTGAATGAAGGCTTGATGACGCAAAAAGAAGGATTTGGCGCCCGAGGGCTGGTACTGGATCAATACGAAATCACACTCTGAGGAAACCATGCTGAATACAAACAACACTAATGGCTTAGTTCGAAAAATAGAGCTGCCACAGATCCAGGACCCACGCGGTGATCTGACTTTTATGGAGGGTGGCAATCATATCCCCTTCGATATCGCGAGGGTCTACTATCTCTACAATGTCCCCGTCGATGCCGAACGTGGGGGTCATGCCCATAGAGATCTGGAACAAGTTGTATTCGCACTGTCTGGTAGTTTTCGAATGAAAATAGACGACGGCAAGACCAAGTCTGAGTACTGGCTGCGCGACCCTCGCAAAGGGCTATACATCAATAACATGATTTGGCGGGAAATGGACAGCTTTAGTCAGGGTGCTGTTTGCATGGTGCTGGCATCGCACCGGTATGATAAGTCCGATTATTACTACGAATACGACGATTTTCTCACGGCTGTGCAGAGGTAAAGCGCAATGATCCCCTTTCTTGACCTCGGCGCCGCTTACCGCGAACTCAAACCCGAAATTGATGCCGCTGTCTCACGCGTTCTCGAAAGTGGGTGGTACATTCTTGGTTCTGAGGTCGAGGCGTTTGAATCCGAATGGGCGGCCTATTGTGAGGCGAAACACGCAGTCGGACTCGCCAATGGGCTGGACGCCCTCACCTTGGCTCTACGGGCACTCGATATCGGACCTGGTGATGAAGTCATCGTCCCCTCCAATACCTATATTGCCACATGGCTCGCAGTTACTGGCGTAGGGGCAACCCCAGTCCCCGTAGAACCTGATGTGGCCACACACAACATCGACCCCGCGCGGATCGAAGTTGCGATTACATCACGAACCCGCGCGCTATTGCCCGTGCATCTCTACGGCCAAACCGCCGACATGGACCCAATTCTCGACATCGCACAGCGTCACGGACTGCGGGTGATCGAGGACGCTGCACAGGCGCATGGCGCACGTTACAAAGGACAGCGCATTGGAGCACATAGCGATATTGTGTGCTGGAGCTTCTATCCGGGCAAAAACCTCGGGGCACTCGGCGATGCCGGGGCAATCACCACGAATGAAACCGCATTGGCTGAGCGCGTCGCCATTTTGCGCAATTATGGCTCCCGTCAGAAGTACGTAAACGAAGAGGCTGGTGTGAACTCACGCCTCGATCCCATCCAAGCTGCAGTCTTACGGGTGAAGTTGACTGTTCTAGATGAGTGGACTGAACGTCGTCGTGCTGTGGCCATGGCCTATGCTGAGGGTTTAGCAGAAAGTAGCCTCATTTTGCCACATGTACCTAATTGGGCAGAACCAGCTTGGCACCTCTACGTGGTGCGCACGCCTGATCGTGATAGGCTGCAGGGCCATCTATCAGAAACTGGCATCGGCACACTCATTCACTACCCTATACCGCCCCATATGCAGAAGGCTTATGCTAAGACGAAAATATTGTCAGAAGTATTTCCTCTGGCGCGTGATTTGGCCAGCGAAGTACTCAGCCTGCCTATCGGTCCTCAACTTGGGTTAGTCCAAGTGCAAGACATTGTTAATGCGCTCAAGAATGCTTGATCAGCATGTCTAAACTGTTTAACTCCCGCGGCCTGATGAAATCGATGTTGGTCATCGGTTCGGCGCAGGTCGTCAACATCCTGATTTCTATTGTCAGGATGAAGGTACTGGCTGGTTTGCTTGGGCCCAGCGGAGTCGGCCTACTCAGTATTTACAATAGCCTTCTGGGCACAGTACAACAAACCGCTGGCCTCGGCATGAGGTCCAGCGGCGTTCGGGAAATCGCATCCTCACGCGGTGACGAGGCGACGCTCAGCCGCGTGCGCCGCGTCCTCTTTGCTGCGCATCTGCTACAAGGGGTATTGGCGATGATCGCCGTTTGGCTACTGCGCGAGCGCATTGCAATCTGGCTTTTTGGCGACACTCTGCGGGTGACAGAGGTCGGATTGATCGGGATTGCTATCCTCATTGGCCTCCTCGCTTCCGCACAAACGGCTCTCTTACAGGGACTGCGTAAGATTGGTGACCTTGGGCGTGTGACGGTGCTCAGCGCCTTTGTAGGCACCCTCGCAGGCCTTGCAGCTGTCTGGCTTCAAGGTGAAAGCGGCCTCATTTGGTTTATCCTCGTGCAGCCACTGGCAACAGTTTCGATTGCCCTGCAGTACACACGTCGCATGCCCAAACCTATTGCTGCACGCCTGTCGCTTGTTGAGACGTGGGAAGTCTGGAAACCCATGGCAAAGCTCGGTGCTGCCTTCATGCTCGGCGGGCTAGCAACAGTGGCGACACTGTTGCTTGTGCGCGGCCTCATCTCTAAGGAGCTGGGGCTCGATGCCGCAGGGTATTTCGCAGCAGCGTGGGGGATCACGATGACTTATGTCGGCTTTCTGCTTGGTGCGATGGGGGCGGACTACTATCCTCGCCTGACAGAGGTGATCCACAACAAGGTTGCAGCGGTACGGCTCATGAATGACCAGGCCCAGCTGGGCCTCGCCATAGGTGGACCAGTCTTGTTGCTACTTATCGGTCTGGCGCCCTGGGTGATCACCCTTCTCTATTCCAGTGCATTTGAGCCAGCGGTAACGCTCCTTCAATGGCAAATGGTTGGAAATGTCTTCAAACTGGCAAGTTGGGCCATGAGCTTTTCCATCGTCGCCGCGGCGCGTGGCAAGACGTTTTTCCTCATGGAGCTGAGCTTCAACATCGTCTTTCTCAGCATGGTCTTCGTGTTTTTGCCTCGCGTCGGTTTGGAGGTGACAGCTTACGCCTTCGTGCTAGGTTACTTTGTCTATCTTACCATCGTCTATTTGCTGGCCCGCAGCATTCACGGATTTCGCTGGCAGGCACTCTCTCTCGGCCTGCTGGGTCTGCACACGAGCCTTGGGCTTGCGCTATTGGTGCTGGCATTGATTGCCCCCCTTGTGGCGGCCATGGCCTCACCGCTTCTTGCCGCGGCGACGGGGCTCTTCGGTCTCCGTGTCGTCCTAAGCAAAGTCGGAAAGCACGGCCGCCTCCCCACACAGCTGTATGGAATTTTTGCGAAGCTTGGCTGGCCGATCCTGTCAGCGATATAGAAAAATGAAATGAAGACAATGTCGGAGAAACCAGAACAAATGCCTGATAATGCGGCTGATCAGTCACTGATGACGTTCGCCCTCTTTGCCTATAATCAAGAGAAATACATCCGAGAAGCGATCATGGGGGCATTCTCCCAGACCTATGAACCGCTGGAAATCATTCTTTCTGACGACTGCTCATCCGATCGGACCTTTGAGATCATGCAGGAGATGGCAAAAGCCTATAAGGGGCCGCATCATGTGGTTGCACGGTCGAACAGAAAAAACCTGCGGACATATTCGCATGTACTAGAGGCCGTGAAGGGCGCCAAAGGCGATATTGTCGTTTTAGCCGCCGGTGATGACATATCTAAACCAAACCGAACCTCACAGATTTATGAGGCTAGTCGATGGTCAAGCGCTTGGGCATTTCACTCGCGGTTTGATAGGATCGATGAGTCTGGCAAGGTGTTGTCGACGTCACTCTGCTCAGAGGGATTATTTTCTAAATATAGCGAATTCAACAAGTACTTTCACAAAGCGGATGGACACGTTTTTGTTGTTCATGGCGCTACATCCGCATATAAACGCGAATTTTTGAATCTCGCTCCGAAGATTGATCGTGGAATTTTGTCTGAAGATGGTGTTTTTACGCTACTTCTGAATATGAAACGAAAAAAAGCACTTTTTATTGAGGAAAGCCTTGTAGAGTACCGTGCGCATCCCGAGGCGATAAGCAACTCGCGTTTTGATCGTGAAAAGGCAACCGTTTCAACATGTCAAAAAATTCTTGAAAAACAGGCGCTTTACGCAAAGAATATCGCAGATCGCACAATTCTTGCATTAGATTTTTCTGATTATACAACCGAAGATCTGCGCCCATTAAACGAAAGCTATATGAAAGATGAAGTGATCATTCAGCAAGCAAGGTATAATTGGCAACGGTTAGGCCTGTTAGAAACTTTTCGCGCGATCAGGGTTGCTGTTTGGCGACGGAAGATTGGATACCTTATTCCCTCTATTCTGGGCACAAAACTTGGACCACGCTATCTTTATATACGTTACAGGATTGCTAAATGAGAAAGCACCTCAAGGTTGCCGATTACTTTGACTATTTTAGAAAAAGATCGTGGCTTTATTGTCTAAACAAAAATTGTTTTTGGATGATGGAAATGTTCGCTCAAGCTTTTTCCATTTGGAACAATGGGAGAAAATCAATGATCTTATTTTCAGCTTTTACTTCCGAAAGTGTGGAATGCGCGATCAACGCTGATTGTTCAATGCACTTAAAGATAGGAGATCAATGGGTAATGTTTGTAAAACGTGTCGTGAATCGGCTAGGGAAGATCTTTCGTAATCCAATCGAGATGTCAGTCTGGTCTAAGGAGGAGATATTGGATGAGATCGACCGAGTTAATTGCAGGGGTTTGGGCGATAGCCTCAGCTGCTTTATCAGCGAGTTGGCCTTCACTCAGTATATCGCAATGGTCTGGCACGCTGTCTGGCCATCTACGGCATTGGTTCCATCTTTGACGCGCTGTGGTGAAATAAGCCAGATGTCGGCCTTACAGTGCCATGTACGCCCGTCATTTAGGCTGACAAGTCCGAACCTTGTTTTTTTCAGATATCGGACAGTGGTCCACAAGACGCGAGCGGCATACATCCTTTCGAGTGAAGCATGAGCAGTTTCCGCACCTCCATAAAACGGGTCTACAGAAAAAGCCTGCATTTCGCATGGTACTTGGGAGGTCAGAAGGAGCATCGCCCATCTGGCCACGCCGTTCCCACCGGTGGATACATCAGCGAGGAGGCGGTTCTCATATTCCCAAAGAACATTCATCTTTGCGAAGACGTACTGTTGCTCTCCGGAGCACGGTTAATCTGCGCGGGGATGCCGCCTTATCTCGAAGCCGCGGGCAAGATTAAGATAGGTGCAAAGTCAATTATCCGAGAGGGTGCAATTCTGCAAAGTTTTGGGGGGTCGATAACGGTCGGCAAGAATTGCACAGTGAACGCCTATTGCTTGATCCAAGGTCCTAACGTTCATATAGGCGATAACACCCTGATCGCAGGTCATGTCTGCATGTTCGCATCGAACCATCAATTCTCCGATCCAACCCGGCTTATCCGGACCCAAGGTGTGACCACAAAGGGTATCCAGATCGGCTCCGACGTCTGGATTGGCAGCGGTGTTAAGATCCTTGATGGAGTGTCCGTTGGCGACGGGGCTGTCATCGCCGCTGGGGCCGTGGTGAACCGCAATATCGCCGCGGGCGCAATTGTTGCGGGTGTACCAGCGCGCACGATCGGACAGCGGGGGAACAGCAAATGACCCGAACACTCTATTTAACTCGTAACGGCCTCCCTATACGGCTTGGTCAAAGCCCTTTCATGGGTTATGAGAAGGATCTATATCAAGAATATCCGCTTCTACTAGTTGCCTTCTATAAACCCGAAACATTGCAGCCCCTCAATGCCATGGCTAAAGCATAGGCCGATTATTATGCCCACAGCATCGACTGGTGCCCAAAGAGCTTTCGCCGACACCCCAAACTCCTCGCCCAAGCCTGTAACATGTTCAAAATGTTTTAATCCGCTCTGCAATCTGCACGGCGTAGCGATGAACACCTCAACATGCACACTGATATTTGCTTGCGGCGACAGCCTGGGCCATGAGTCGCCTAAAAAACACACCTTTCATCTTAAATAAGCGTACCAAATCTGGACGAAAAAACTAATTATTGCAGTTGCAAGATACAAATTTCACAGATGAAGTGATCAAAATAATTTGAAAAATTTAAAGAATATTCAACTCTCTGGATACAAAATTCGTAATAAAGGAAAGCCACCGACCAACTGGAACCAAAAGAAGAGGAAAAGAATTAAATGACGACGGCAATTAACTTATATCGACTCCATAACAGAAAAGAACAAATTCGTGAGAGCTTCATGAAAAAGCAGCCATTCCGCTACACTGTGATTGACAATTTTCTTTGTGAAGACGCAGCAGAATCAATTTTCAAAGAATTCCCTTCTGTAGATCCGGCCAGTTGGGTGGACGCAAGTGGATTGCACTCAAAACGCAAATGGACACAACCAACGATTGAAGAATCTTTTGCAGCGAATTTTTACCAGGAAATTAATAGTGATAGTTTTCGTGAATGGCTATCAGACGTTGTCGGGATACCAGATTTGCTATCTGACCCAGACTTACAAGGTGCTGGGCTCCATCAGACATTGGAGGGTGGTTACTTGGATGTCCATGTAGATTTTAATAAACATAATCGACTGCAACTTGATCGACGTCTGAACCTAATTGTATATTTGTGCCGCGAGCACAACACTAAAGGTGAGGGTTACCTTGAGCTTTGGGATATGGAAAAAAAACAACTCATTGACAGTATCCCACCAGCTTTCAATACATGTGTTATATTTGAAACTAACGAGGTATCTTTCCATGGCCACCCAAAGCCATGGAAAAACAACTATGATGAAACTCGTAAATCGTTAAGCGTGTATTATTATACTGAGGGAAGAAACGATATTCCTGAGGTGTCAGAACATAGCACTATCTATGTCAACACTGAGGGCCAAACCGGAGCTCTGAAAACGATTAAAAATGCCGCCCGTGATATTATGCGCCTGGGCCCGATTCGCCGCAGGCTTGCGGACCGCAAGAAGAAAAATAATGGATGATTTGGGTACAAAGCGCCTAACGTCGGGAAAAAACCTCGTTGATAGCAAGATTAAAAAGCCTCGTATCATATATATAATCCGAGAGGACATACGTGAACCCCTCATAAAAAGCCAAGTAATTTCTTATGTAAGTAACCTTAAAGAATATTATGATTTCACTATTATTGACTTAACCAAATCTGAATATAATGAAGACGCATTTAACACAGATAGCTTGACTTTTGACCTGTTGGGCGTTCGTCGTGTGTCTGGACGCTTTAGTAGAAGAAACAAAACGATATTGTCCGGTCTGTTCAATTTGATTGAGCTTGTGCAGCTATCACTGAGGGAAGCTCGCTACGAAAACGTAAGATTATTACATGCTAGATCTTACATACCAGCGATTGCTGCCTGCGTAGTTTTAAAGGTTCGAGCCGTCCCATTTGTTTTTGACATGCGCGCTCTTTGGTCCGAGGAACTTATCGTTAGTGGCAAAATAAAAAGAAATTCGATCTGGTATAGAATTTTGAGAAAAATCGAAGGAAAGCTACTGCATGACGCGTCAGCGGTGGTTTCGCTTACCCACAATGCGGTGAAATATTTGCAAGAAATCTATCCAAAAGAACTGACAGGACAGCACGTTACCGTTATCCCAACTTGTACCGATCTTCAGCGTTTCAAGCGATCAGATAAGCCACCAAGTGAACACATCTACGGATGTTTGGGAACAGTGCTCAGCGGTTGGTTCCTTATAGATTGGCTTGCAGCATTTTTTAAAACCGTCGCTAAGGAGGATAAAGAGGCAAGGTTCGAAGTCGTCACACGAGATGATGTGGAAAAAGTACGGGCTGCGCTTGATATTGATTGCGAGCTCAGCGATCGACTCTTGATCTTTCCGAGCTCATCAGAGTGTGTGCATGATGCGCTTCAAAAGCAGTCTACGTCCGTGATGTTTTTTACCTCTGGGAAAAGTAAGCTTGGGAGTGCTCCAACTCGTCTTGGTGAAGCATTGGGCTGTGGCGTCCCGGTAGTGGCCAATGAAGGCGTCGGAGATGTGGCGGATATCATCCGTCGATACAATGTCGGGGTGATTGTCACGGACGGATCAGAAACCGCAATGGCGACTGCGCTTGACGAGTTGAAAGTGCTGCGCTCCGATCCAGATCTACCGTCACGCTGCCGAAAGGCTGCCGAAGAGGTGTTTTCCCTTGAAGCCGGGACGGAGGCGTATCGCAAACTTTATGCAGACATCCTTGAACGCCCAGATGGTCCTGCGGCAGCGTCAGCCGCGGCGCATTCTACAAATGACCAATAATGCGTATGATCAAAAATCTGGAAAATCGGTTGTTCACAAACAGCAGGACAAGATTGAGAGGTTTATACTTAACTTGGATAAAAATAAATATTCAACAATATCAATGCTATGATATGATATGCCTTATGACAGTGAAACCCAATACCCCCTTAAGCCTCAGTGAGTTTGATACATGATCCCAAAACCGCGTTTTGAGGCATTGCCATGGCTTGTGCGCCAGGGTGCTGTTACCGCACTTGGCTGGAAAAACCGCAGGAGACGCTACGGCGATGAGTACAAGAAATGGACCAAGTTCTTAAGCCAGAGTAATGACTGGAGCGTTTCCGACCGTTTGGCTTGGCAGCGTTCGACGTTATTATCACTCATAGAATTAGCGCGAGCCGGCACTATCCATTACGCGAGATCGCTGCCCCCCGTCGAGAGTCTAGAAAAATCTGAAACTCTCGAAGAACTATTGCTGCGCCTTCCTGTGTTGGAGAAGCAATCCTTGAGAAGTCATGCTCAAGACTTTCGTAACGGCGGGGTAGCTGAGACAGTCGTGACATCGACAAGTGGGTCGACGGGCTCACCTATGAAGGTAGGACATGATAATCTGTCTCTTCAGCGCCGCTTTGCCTTTCTCAATGACCATCTACGTTTAGCTAGCATCGAAATAACCGACCCATCAGTGCGACTGTCAGGTCGTATATTTTGCGATGTTAGGAAAAGTCAAAACAAGCCCTGGTTGTACAATTCAGCTGAGCGACAGCTTTTCTTGTCATCTTACCATATAAGTCCAGCACATTCAGCGGCAATATCTGAAAAACTCAATAGCTTGGCACCGGTTCTGATTGACGGATATCCATCAGATATTCTTGAGTTACTGAGGTTGCTTAAGATCTCCAAATCCCAACTAGCGTCTTTGAAGGCAATCATAACGACAGCAGAAACTTTACATCCCGATCTAAGAGCCGAGATAAGCGAACTGTCCGGTGTTGCTGTAATGGACTACTATTCAGCGAGTGAGGGAGTACCAATTATCCAGCAGTGTACTTTCGGAACCTATCATGTTCGCTGGCAATCCGGAATATTCGAAGTAGATGACGGCAAAAGAATAGGCTTTGAGGGTGACGGTGAGTTGATTTGTACCAGCTTTGTTCAAGATAGAACGCCATTAATTCGATATCGTACTGGTGACATTGTTTCCGGCTTGCAGCAGAATATTAACGCTACTTGCGATTGTGGACTGAAGACCGCGACAGTAGAACAGGTTCTAGGACGGGTAGAGGACGTAATCAGAACATCGGACGGGCGTAGTTTAGGTATGTTCACCTACAGAACGCTCAGAGACATTGAAGGATTGAGAGAAACGCAGGTTATCCAACAAGATTATGCTGACTTTGAGGTAAATTGCGTTGTCGCGCCTGGTGCTGATCCGTCAAAAACACGCGAGAAAATCAAAAAGGCTTTTGAGCGCGCTTTGGGGTATTCGATCCACCTGCATTTCAACAATGTAGAGAAAATTCCTCGAGGACCAAACGGCAAGGTACGTCTGGTTATCTCAAAAATTCCAAGAAATTGAGGAACATCCTTTGACGCAGAATGCGACTTTTATTTGCGGGGGCAGCATGGTGCCTGCATCCCGTTTCCGCATTCAACCAGTGGCCGACGCGCTTAGTCAGCAGGGCTGGGAAACCGAAATTATCTATGGTTACGGGAACCTTGATCAGCGGATTCACAATCCAATTGCAAGGCGACTATATAGAACCGCTTGCAGAACATCACGTTCTTTACGAACGGCGTTCATGAATAGGAACGGTCCAATTCTTGTGCAAAGAATGGCACTTCCTTGGCTGGCAGCACCAGAAGCAACACTGGCGCGACGAAACCAAAGTCTTATTTTTGATTTTGATGATGCGGTATTTCTCGGTGGCAAGGGGACAGAAAATGCACTGCGCCGCCGTGCTCTGAGAAAAGTTTTCAACGAGGCAGCACATGTTGTTACGGGGAATTCGTGGCTGGCAGAACATGTTGTGGGAAATGTTCCCGTAAGCGTGATCCCAACCTGTATCGACACCAGTTACTATCGGCCCGCGGGTGGCACCAGGTGCAATGCGCGTTTGCGTATTGGGTGGATAGGTACGGGCGGCAATTTCCCTTATCTCCGGCAGCTTGAGAAGCCTTTATCGCAACTAAGGGCTATGGGGCATTCGTTTGAGCTTGTGATTTGCAGTGATGTCGTTGATAATATCCTCTTCAAAAGGCTAGATGCCACTTTCATAAAGTGGACACCTCAAGTTGAGCTACCCTTTCTACAATCATTGGATATCGGCTTAATGCCTTTAGCCGAAGATGATTGGTGCAAAGGAAAGTGTTCCTTCAAGATGATACAGTACATGTCTGTTGGATGTCCTACAGTTGCCTCAGCAGTGGGCATGAATATGGATGTTCTCACCGAGAATGATGGCGGCCGATTAGTTTATGGAGAGAACTGGATTGAACCATTAGTTGAGTTAATGCAATCAAGAGAAATAAGGGAAAAAATCGCCTTACAAGCGAGGGAGCGTGCTGTTGAGCGTTATGATATTAGTGTTGCAATTGCAGCATACCAGTCGATCCTATCAGGTCTTCAACACTGACGTTATGAAAGATTCAAAATTCTCTAACACTAACATTCGATAGATCTTATAACATAAAGAATGCTGACTTCACCCCAGCTCACCTGAGTTAGAGCGGCCTGACTTTCATTTCCAGTTTGGATTTGGGAGAAAAATAGGGCACAGAATGGAAATTAGATACATTTTTGACCGTGATTGAATGTGGTTGCCTAAGTTTAAGCAACTGCTTTGGCAGATGGCGAGGTGTTCAATTGATGAATGCAACTATATCAACCAAAAAGAACTTATATACGCAAATGTTAGAGATTATCTGCGAAATATTTAAGGGTCGGTGTGACTTATGCTCTACCTCGGACTAACTATTGCCCTTTTTTTGCTGCGGTATTCGCTACTGGGTAAAACGGTGTTTAGCAATCAGGTCTATTTTATCGTGCTGGTCGGTCTCTTCTTATTCTCAGCCTTTCGCTATCAAGTGGGCTGTGACTGGTCAGGATATTATTACCAATACCTTCGTGCCGCAGATTTCGATTGGTCATCAATCGCGGATATGCGAGAACCAATCTGGTGGGCAATACTTGGCTGGATCCAGAACAAGGGTTTACCCTACCCCGTTGCCAACATCGCCTCCAGTGCCGTTTTCTTTCTGGGTGTACACGTTCTCGCTCGGCGGCAGCCTGATCCATTGGGGTTCTTAGTGCTGATGTTCCCCATTCTGATTATCAACATGCCAATGTCTGGTATCCGCCAAGGCGCGGCAATCGGACTTTTGTGCATTGCCTTCGTGGCATTCATCGATCGACGTCCTTTGCGTTTTGGGTTTTGGGTGGTGTTGGCTGCGGGCTTCCATACTAGCGTACTGATTTTCCTGTTTCTTCTGCCTGTAACAACAGGAAGGTACACACGGAACCGATTACTGTTTTCCGCATTACTTGTAATCCCAGGCGCGTTTGCCCTTGCATCAGGAGAAGCAGGAGAACTTGCAACAAGCCGATACATAGGAACCAGCACTGACGCCGCGGGCGCAATATTTCGTGTCGGAGTACTCGGCTTATCAGCCATGCATTTCTTTTTGTTTCTGCGCAAAAAATGGCTGCAAACATGGTCTCAGGATTATGCCCTTGCGAGCATTGGCACGATTGGGATGGCGCTGGCATTTTTTATCATTCCAGTTTCCACAGTGATTGGTGATAGGTTAGGTTACTATTTGATCCCCATCCAAGCGATGATCTTTGCGCGAATTCCAGTTTTACCACTCCAAACCAATACTCAGCTCCATGCCGCGTTGCCTTATCTCGGGCTGGCGCTGGTCTTCGCAGTTTGGACGCAATTTTCGTGGCATTTTGAGAAATGCTACATTCCCTATCAAAGCTGGATTTTTGGCTTTCCTGGAGGTGGCCCCTTTCAGTTCTAATGTCCATCCGTTGCAACAGCAAAAGAGTATTGAATGATGAACGCCTAAAATACAAATTTGGTATCCCCAACTCCAATTAGAGTACAGAATTTACTAAAATTACCACAGATTTAGAGATCAACGCATTACGTATTCAAAAGTGTGATCTATACTAATTAGTATTTTTACCTATCCTTTTTTGATTAAATTCTAACCTTTTACTTTTAGATAAAGGCTTTTGGTAATGGTAATGTAAAATTTTACCAAAGCTACAAGTCTGTTCTCTATTATACAAAATTCAGAGTAATTTTGCAAACCAACTGAAAAAATATAGATAATCGGAATAAAAACATGAGCAGTAATGAACTCACAAGTATTGAAA
>Ga0209119_1002810_pt1 | contig 15596 bp, 10 predicted proteins | sample COG_03_FD_184747 | JGI IMG/M metagenome (GOLD analysis project Ga0209119, IMG submission 184747) | Pelagic Microbial community sample from North Sea - COGITO 998_met_03 (SPAdes) (version 2) | ecosystem: Environmental > Aquatic > Marine > Neritic zone/Coastal water | place: Helgoland, sampling... | reverse complement strand
GTCCTTTGGGCGGGCAAGAAACTCATTGCTGCTGTCACAAGCTTGTTTGCCATTGTCTCCTTAATCTATGCGCTAAGCTTAGCCGATGAATATAAAGCCTCAGTCGTCGTCGCACCCGCAGAGTCCAGCGGATCGGGTCTGGGCAACATGGCGGGTCAATTAGGTGGGCTGGCGTCTCTCGCCGGCATTAATATTGGCCCTAGTGAAAACACTGAAACACTGGAAGCCATGGAAATCATGCAGTCCTGGGGTTTTATAGAAGAACTTATCCAGACAAATAATCTACAGATCCCAGTGTATGCCGCGGAAGGGTGGGACAAAGCGTCCAACAGTCTCAAACTAGATGACGAACTTTATGACATAAAATCTAAGGCCTGGGTGATTGAGGATGAGGATAGTGGTGAAGAACGCCCGCCCACCAGCTGGGAGCTATTTGAAGAGTTGGATGAAAAAGTCATAGTCTCTCAGGATAAAACCTCAAGCCTAATCACTATTAGCATTGAGTATTATTCACCACAGCTAGCTAAGCAATGGGCTGAGCTTTTTGTTAGATCGATTAATGACTATATGCGTGAAAGGAAGCTACAGCAGGTCAATCGAAACATCGAATACCTCACAGCTCAGGTTGAGAAAACCGCAATCGCTGATATGCGTGAAGTCTTTTATCAGATTATCGAAGAGCAGACAAAGTCGAAAATGTTGGCTGAGGCGAGCCCCGAATATGCTTTCGTAACGGTCAGTAGGGCAATGGTTCCAGAGGAGGAGTCTAAGCCTAAGCGCGCGCTTATCTCTATTCTTGGAATGCTATTTGGGTGTGTGTTGTCGGTTATTTGGCTTTTGGTTCGGCGTTATGGTTTCAGCGAGGAAAGATAGGTGGAGGTACTTTTGAGCGGATATTATCTTATATGGTCTATTAGAACGCTTCATAGTATGGCCTTTCTTTTTTGGGCTTACTAAATTTTTTATAATTAAATCTAACTTATTGCTTTTCAGCCGATGCGGAATTCTATGGTGTGAGTAGGCTCGTATTTCTGAAAGCTATACACGCATTTATTTTTATTCCCTATTAAGGCGAGAGATATTAGTCCTCGGTTTACAAAAGTAATAACCGGACTAGATATAATCACCGCTTTATGAGGGGTTGAACTTGTGTCGTTTTAATGGACTTGATTGCGATTACATTATTCTTGCAGACTTTCGTACTAAGTCCTGCGGTAGCCTATAAGAAGAAAATTCCCTAGGAGCTAAATAAGCAGCCATTCATCAAAAATTAAATTATTTAGGAACAAATACCATATTTCGTTTATAAAACATCGGCCCGATTTAGGAGTAGTTTGGTAGGTTTCTCCCAATAAAAAAAATCGGTTACTTCTAGTTTCTTAACCAAAATAGTATTTTCGATAAAATCATATATATGACTATATTTTTTATGAATTCAGATAAGTATAAATCTCAGTGAAAAAGTATTGTTAAAAGATAAATTAGAGCGATTTAGATGACTAATGATTTTCGATCATAGTTGTTGAGAATCGTTGAGAATTTGTGGGAAATAATTCGCACGTTAATATTAGCCTATTCACGTTTTTTAGAGATAAAGTTTTATATTAATTAAATATGGAGTACAAAATGAAAAAAGTTTATGTTGGGATGAGTGCAGATTTGATTCATCCTGGGCACTTAAATATACTAAAAACTGCATCAGAATTAGGGCAAGTATCCGTTGGCGTCTTAACGGATTCGGCTATAGCTAGTTATAAAAGATTGCCTTATATGAGTTATGAACAACGTGCAGAAATAGTTAGTAATTTAAAAACTGTCCATGAAGTACTTCCTCAGTCCACTCTTGATTATACGGAAAATTTAAAAGCTTTGAAGCCTGACTATGTCGTTCATGGTGATGATTGGAAAGATGGTGTTCAGCAAAAAACCCGACAGGCTGTCATTGATACCATAGCAAAGTGGGGTGGAGAGTTAGTGGAAGTACCGTACACGCAAGGTATTTCATCAACAGCCTTAAATAAGGCTGTAACAGAATTAGGCACTACACCTCAAATTCGTCTCTCTAGTTTACGTCGTTTATTGAAAGCAAAGCCTTTGGTCCGGTTTTTAGATATTCATAACGCGTTAAGTGGGCTCATTATTGAGCATACTAAAGTGGATGTAGATGGCATTTCTCGTCAATTTGACGGTATGTGGGGAAGCAGTCTTACTGATTCAACAGCCAAAGGAAAGCCTGATATTGAAGCGGTTGATGTAAGCTCAAGAATGTCCACACTAAGCGAGGTGCTGGAGGTTACCACGAAGCCCATCATCTATGACGCTGATACAGGAGGGCAGATTGAACATTTTAAGTTCACCGTAAGAACGCTAGAGCGACTAGGAGTGTCTGCGGTTATTATTGAGGACAAGACCGGATTAAAGAAAAACTCTTTGTTTGGTAATGAAGTGCCTCAAACCCAAGATACCATTGACAATTTCTGTGACAAGATTTCATCTGCTAAGAGCGTTCAAGTAACCGATGACTTTATGGTTATATCTCGTATAGAAAGCCTAATTCTGGAGGCTGGCATGGACGATGCGATTGAGCGAGCAAAGGCGTATTTAGGCGCTGGCGCGGATGCGATTATGATTCACAGTCGGAAGAAAGATCCTGCTGAAATACTTGAATTCTGTCATAAATATGCTGAGTTTGGCGGACAAAAGCCATTGGTTGTTGTTCCTTCCAGCTTTAATTCTATCACAGAAGCTGAGTTGGAGAAGGCGGGCGTTAATATAGTCATATATGCGAATCAATTACTGCGGAGTGCTTTTCCTGCTATGAAGGACACGGCCCAGTCTATCTTAAAACACAGTCGATCCTTGGAATGTGACGAGAGGATGCTGTCTATTAAGGAAATATTAGATCTCATACCGGGAACCAAATAATGATAGACGTGAAAGAATTTTTTGATTCGTTGAGAGGCGCAGGAGTTGATAGGTTTTGCGGTGTGCCAGATTCACTGTTGAAAAACATATGTGCGTACATATCTGATAACACAACAACAAGTGAACATCTAATTACAGCAAATGAAGGCTCGGCTATCGCCTTAGCTGTTGGCCAGTACATCACGACTAAGCGCCCGTCTTTAGTGTATATGCAAAATTCGGGCTTTGGCAATGCTATAAATCCACTGCTTTCATTGGCTGATGCAAAAGTGTACGGAATCCCCATGGTGGTTATGGTGGGTTGGCGCGGTGAGCCAGGAGTCAAGGATGAGCCGCAGCATATTAAGCAGGGTGAGGTTATGGAGCGACTACTCGATGCCTGTGATCTCCCAGTGGTAATTATTGATTCTGACACGAAGAGTATCGATGAAGTTTTAAAGTCAGCTGTAGCGACGGCAATTACTAATAATAATCCGGTTATATTGTTAGTTAAAAAAGGTGCCTTTGGCCCATATAATCTAAAGAATACAATGTCAGACATCGCTGAATGGTCAAGGGAAGACGCCATAAAGATAATCGTTGAGGCTTCTGGCGATGATGACATTTTTGTATCTACTACAGGAATGGCATCAAGGGAGCTTTTCGAAATTCGTGTTGCCAATAGACAATCACATGGGAATGACTTCTTAACTGTTGGCTCAATGGGACATGCCGCAATGATAGCCCTAGGTGTGGCTCAAAATACGACTAGACATGTTTTTTGTATTGATGGAGATGGAGCTAGTATTATGCATCTTGGAAACCTAACATCCACGGGTCAATCCGGCTCTGAGAATCTGATTCATATAATACTAAATAATGCGGCACATGACTCAGTAGGTGGTCAGCCAACTTGCGCGGATTTGATTAATCTTCCCCTAATAGCTAAAGCTTGTGGTTATGTGTCTGCCAAGAGTGTCTCTAAGATCGATGGAATACTAGATTACATCGAGAAAATCAAGAGGCAGCCTGGACCGCATCTACTTGAGGTGAAGGTTAGAAAAGGTTCAAGAAGTGAGCTCGGTAGGCCTACATCTAGCCCGGTTCAGAATAAAGAAGCCTTAATGAAGGTCTTGGGGTAATCAGATGGAATACTTTAACCCTGTTAATTTGATATTTGGCAGCCGGGTAAGGACGAGAATTGTCGCGGAATGTGTCGGCAAACGTGTCCTAATGATTTGTTCTTCAACTGCATATAGCAGATGCAAAAAAGATCCTGAATTAAAAACTCTCTTCAGTTGCGCGAGAACGCAGTTTGAGCATGGCTTTGAAAGTAATCCATCTCTCGCCGATATCACAAAAATTAGTAATAAATATCAAGATAGTTCATTTGATCTCATTATTGGTATCGGTGGCGGTAGCGCTATGGATGTTGCGAAAATAGCGTCTGTGTCAATTCCAGCCTTTCAGAAAGGTATCATAATTGATGAACTCCTAAATGATTCAACTCTGTTTTCACGCTTTAAAGAGATCGATTGTATTCAGGTACCCACTACTGCAGGGACTGGCAGTGAGGTTACACCATTTGCGACTGTGTGGGATTATGACATTCAGCAAAAAAAATCTTTAAGCCATGCAATGATGTTCGCAAAAAAAGCATTTATTGATCCAGACTTTTTAATTCATATTCCATTAGAAGTAGCTGTATCTACGGCCCTTGATGCTTTGAACCAAGCTTTTGAGTCCATTTGGAATGTAAATGCAAATGAATTTACACGTCCAATATCAAGACAAGCAGCAGTACTGGCCTTGCAGAGCTTGCCGATAATAGATGACATCTCAAATAATCCAGAGTTGAGAAGAAAGCTTTCAATGGCTAGTTTGTTCGCTGGTTTAGCAATTAGCCAAACTAGAACTTCGATATGCCACTCAATATCATACCCGCTAACTTTAAAGTATGGAATTGAGCATGGGATTGCATGTTCATTTTCGATGTTAGAGGTATATAAGTTCAATTCTGAACTCATTAAAGAAGATGTTGCCTCGATAGCACTTGACCTGAAAGACGATCCTTACGCGATTATAGAGCTCATTATCAAACAACATAGGATCAATTCATACCTTAAACAACGTCTACCGAACAAAGAAGAATTTAGTGAATCGGTCCATGATTTCATTACAGCGGGAAGATTTGAAAACAACATAAAAAAATGTTCCAAGGATAACCTAATCGAAATTATAAATGCAAGCTATTGTTCTATAATGGCATAAATGCTAATTCTGAGAATAAGACTACTAAATTTTTCGAATCTCAACTAATAATCACGGATATAGCTATCTATGATGAAAAATCATAAAACTTCAATAGTACAAGATACTCCATTGATTATAAGCTCAAAAAACGTTTGGATATTCTCATCATGGATGGGAAAAAAAATAATTGATAACCCTTTTGCGTTTTCCTCTTGGGTACAAAAAAATAAAAAAAATATAAGATGCATTTGGATCGTAAAGAAGAAGTCTCTTGTACATGAAGAAGCCGATATTTATTACAGTCTGAGTGTCAAGGGGATGTTTTATCAATTGACCGCCAGAGTATCAATTTGTTCTCACTCAACATATAGTGATTTCAATCCCATAATCATGTTGTTTAGACGATCTATTTTCAAGGTAAATTTATGGCATGGCGCTCCCCTTAAAAAAATTATGCATGATATCGAAACGGGGTTGGCTCAAAGAATAAAAAAATTTCTATATGATCGCTATGATTTAGTGCTATCACCCGGGCCAAAGTTTAGTGGGATATTTACAAAAGCCTTTAAAGTAGATTCTTGTAAAGTTATCGAGGCAAAATACCCGCGGATAAAAGCCAAAAGTATTGATCCAAGTTTTATTTTGTATGCACCTACTTTTAGGGACGGATTAGACTTCGACTATTTTAAAAATATTGATTTTGTAATCATTAATAAATTAATGAAGAAGTTAAATAAAGTATTTCTTATCAGGTTACACCCATCGCTAAATGTATCCCAAGAACTAAAAAATAAAGTGAAAATATTCAGCCAGATACAAGTGGATGAGACGCCGGATGTTTATAGGATTCTTCCCTATGTGAGCGTACTGATAAGCGATTACTCCGGAATTATATTTGATTTTTTATATTATGAAAGACCCATTATTTTTGCGCCCTTCGATTTGGACGAGTATCTTAATAAAACCCGCGGAGTGTATTTTGATTATGCTGAAATTTCAATTAGGCCGATTTGTTACAATTGGTGTGAAATAGTTTTATGCCTTGAGGATATTGAAAACTACGATTATGAAAAACTACGCGATTTAATGATTAAATATTGCTGCACCGAAATTAGTCCAAATAAAGAGATATTTGAAAGGATACAGAATGCGACTTACTAGGTGTGATTTTGAGGGAGTTAAACAATCTAGGCTATTTATTTCTATTCTAATAGTTTTATTATTTATCCCGAAAATAAATTTAATCTCTGTTGGAACATATGAAGGAGCTGGTGTCAGGATAGATGATATTATAATCTTATTAACAGCCCCTTTGTTTTGTTTTATCATATGTAAAAAGGGTAGCGCATCACAGATTGAATTCTATTTTCTGTTGTTTTTCCTTAGCACAATTGTTTCCCATATTTTAAACTTACCGTATTCTCGTGGTAATTTATTATACCCTTTGAGGATTATGGAATACTGGGCATTCTTTTATTTCGGCAGGTTTTTTGGCAACAAAACAAGATTTCTATCTATGTTTAGTGTATTTGTGATTTATTCAGCAATTCTTATAACCGCTCAATATTTAGAACTAATTGGAGGCTACAGTGACGGAATCTATAAGAAAATTTTATCTAAGCCAACAGGCTCCACTAATGGTTCTTATGAAATATCCATGGTGCTGGCGCTTATTTTTCCCATTTTTTTTCTTTATAGAAATAAAAATAAGATACACGCCTACTTTGTAATTACTGCGTTCCTAATATTACTTACTCAATCTAGAACTGCTCTTGTAATGATTGGATCCAGCTATCTTTTCTGGTTAATATTCCTTAATAATTCCAGGTTTGTTACTCGGTTTATAACTATTAGCTCAATATTTGGACTGGCATATTTTGTAACGATTGAAAACAATGATCTTTTTGTGCGGTTTATCTCTCTATTTACGAGCGATACGTATTACGCATTGCAGGAAATCACTGCAATGGCACCCTCTCAAAATCCCGGTGATGGTAATGCTGAATTCTCAAGGCAGCAAGTACTGCTCAAAACTGGAGCAGTAAAATCGTCTTTGATCGAAACTGTAAGTTCTTCTGCAGATCTAAGTGTGATGGTGAGGCTAAATAAGTGGTTGTGGGGTTTTAGTAGTTATTTAAACCAAGGTTTATTTTATGTAATATTTGGCATCGGAGGAGGGGTGTTGGGGAATGCGCTTGATGGCGGCCTACTTCGAATCCTTATCGAGTTTGGGCTTGTGGGCTTAGCTCTCTTCTTCCTGTTTCTGTCTAAAATAGTAAAGAAGCTCGCTTCAGTTGAGTTCGTTGTAGTGGCTACTTTTTTGTTGGGAAATCTATTCATAGATTACTATTTGTCTTATAAAGTTACGTCGGTATTTTTCTTGATTTTAGGGTTCTTGTATACACAGCAGAATAAAAATGAAAATTAATACCGGACTAATAAACAGTTTCTATTCATTTTCTTCTCTATTCCTGAAGTCACTATCGAATATTGGAATGCCGTTTTTGGTAGCCAATATGTTTGGTGTAGATGTTTTTTCCAATTTTTCGTTTGTAGTTATACTTGGATCTCTGATGTTAGTTTTTTCGGAGTATGGGTCATTTTTTTGGATGCCTAATTCAGCTTCACATGATAACCCAGATTTCAAAAAACAGTTTTCTTCAGATATATTCCATGAGGCGTTAAATTTTAGATTATTATTTATATTGGGGGCTGCTGGAGTATTATCTCTATTGTTCATTGTAGATTTAATATCGATGTCTAATTACTTTCTAGTTTTAGCTTTGGTCTTATATTCTTTATTCAGTTTATTTTATTATAGTTTTCGAGCGCATGGGTTTTTTAAGGAGGAATTTTTCCTCTCTCTGACTTTAGAAGCTACCGTGTTTTCTATCGCAGTTATAAGTCTATTGGTATTTAGAGATTATGAATTGTTTGTTTTGACGTTTTTTTTGACCAGATTGGTGTTGCTGTTTTATATATTTGTTCGATACAGTGTTTCGCCAAGACTTTCGTTATTTCAGTTCATTAACACAATTAATGTTAGGTTTTTTTACTTTTTACAGATCTTCGTATCTTTCATCGTATTGTATGTTGATACCTTATTTGTAAAAGTGTTTTATGAGTCGCAGCTGTATTTGCATCAAGGATTTCTTCGGTTGTTACTTCTCTCTTGCCTTTTTATTCCTGTCATGAATTCAATTTGCCTTTATTACCTTAGAAAACGTTTCCTAATTTCGGTGCCTATTTATAGGATATTTTTGAAACAAGTGATTTTTTGTTCTTTATTTTTGGTATTATTTGTATCGATATCCTCCTATATTATTTTCCCCACAATTGTCAACTTTATTCTTGGCGATAAATATCTCGCCTTGCCTCAATACGCTGTTCAATTCGCGATCATCATCTTCCTAAAGTATATGTCAACTGCGTTTGGTTTAAATTTAACTGTAATTGGACGTCAGAGTGTACGGGCAAAAATTCTGCTAGCTGTCTTTTTTGCGAGCGCTGCCGCATTTTACTATGGGTTCGTAAAATTGACGTTTTTTCATGTTTTCGATCTAATCGTTTTTTCTAATACACTTCTTTTTGTATGTTATTTCGTATCTTATTTTGTATGTGATCCGCCCAAAGCGAAAGATTTAAATGTTTTTTTGGATGAATCAATGGTTAACACTATAAAACGTTAATTTAAAAATAATGCTGTCGAATTGTCGTTATTAATTTCGTTATTTTAAGAGTTCTTCTGAATCTATCGGTCTTATTAACCCAGTTTGATAAAAAGGTATTTACTTGACAATCTGAAAATATATATTGATTTTATCGCTAACAGGGACGTAACGACGACATCTTTATCTGACAACTTATATTGGGTTTAAAGTAGTGAGGACTTGAGGCCAAGCTTTAGTTTTAACTCAATGTGTCGGGGATGGGACGTAATTGGGAGTCTTTATTTGGCCTAGAAGCTATACTGCACTAACCGGTTATTTGTGACAGTGAAACCTTTAGATTTATGGTTCTGAATATATGACTTCTCGGGGCCCTTTATCCCGATTTGTTATTAATCACATACTCGTGTCGGACTACAGAGTCGTAATAAAAAGGTTTTAATTGACGGCTTCCCAGGCTACCTATTACTTATGTGGTTACTATTCCGGAGGCGTCGAAATCATAACTCTCTTATATTCCCAATATTTGGATTTTCATCTATGAGCAATTCACAGCCCAAAGTATGCGTTCTACTTGCCGTATACAATGGCGAAATGTTTTTGAAACAACAAGTGCATAGTATTCTTTATCAGTGTGATGTGGCTTGTGATATTTTTGCCAGCTTAGACCTGTCTGATGATAGATCTAACGATATAATAAGGGGTTTTTCTAGAAAATTTGATAACGTACATATAGTGAGTGAAGGTATTCGGTTTGGTTCGGCCGCGAAAAATTTCTACAATCTTATTAAAAAGGTTAACATTAGTGGGTATGATTATGTTTGTTTTTCTGATCAAGATGATATTTGGTTTCCGGATAAGATCTCGAACGCTATTACTACGCTTCGAGCTAGTGGAGCCTCAGGTTTTTCATCTGATGTTTATGCGTTTTGGCCAGGTAATGGTAAGTTTTCTAGGATTCGAAAATCAAGGGCTATGACGGTATTGGATCATTTTTTTGAGTCACCTGGGCCAGGATGTTCCCAAGTTTTTACTCGTGATTCTTTCATACGGTTCCAATTATTTTATTCTGCAAACGAAACTTTATTTGCTAATTTTGATTACCATGACTGGCTTATATATGCCTTTTATAAAGAGTCTAACCTTCGGTGGGTGATTTCTGACATTCCTGGTATGTTATATGTTCAGCATAGTCAAAACCAAATTGGAGCCAATTCAAGCCTGTCCGCCTCAGTCAGAAGATTGGGTATGATTCGTTCCAAATGGTATCGATCTCAGGTTTTGATTTTAGCTGAGGTATTTTGTCGGCCTGAGATTTTATCGGGCCAGTTTATGATTAGAAATGTATTTAGGCTAAGAAGAAGTAAGGTGCAGGCAGTTATTGTGCTTTTGATATTTGTCTTTGGGTTTATGTAATCTAGTTTTTTTATTGTGCCGTTATGCTACTTCCTCAGTCGTTCTATAGAAGTAATCTTGGTCTTATAGAATTGGTTATATAATCAGGGGATGGCGATATTCACCGTGGTACGCGCAAGAGGCTATAGAGTGAATTTTTAAAAGCGCTAATTTGTTATTACACCCGCCGAGGACAGGGTATATTTGCTATACAATTAAGTCTCTGAAAGGTTTTTCTGGATGGAAGTTTTGGAAGTAACTAGGCTCTAATGAACTAAGCGAGATATGCTATTTTAGCTGCGAACTGATGAGTGTCATCTAGTTATGGCATACGTTAAAAAGGCCGTAAAGTGCCTTGCTAACAATCGTGAGTATATTTCAATTCAGAAATAAATCTTCGCTCGGGAGAAACTAGTCCATGCTTGAGCTTGAGCGGGCCCTTTTGTCTCGGTGATGGATACTGACTTTCTTTACATGGCTCAAATAGATCAACGGTCAATTAATCTGTTGTAGGACATATACATAGCGATGGGTCATAGAAATTTAAGGTTCCCCGTTTAAAGTTTTTTCTAATAGGCCAGATGCTCTAGCGGGAGTACTAAGTAATTTTTAGCTCTAGTTTTGACCGGTCATAGACTATTTAAGTAATGTAAACTAATAGACGGCCTTGTTTGTATTAAACTATCAGACGTTTGACAGTTTTTTTTAAATTCTAATATTCGGTATTGGTGAAAAATAAACGTTAATAAGTAGGTGAAAATAAAGTTATGAATCAAGATGAAGTTGCAATTGTAGGTGGAGCAGGATTTTTGGGCTCTCGACTTAGGGCTCGTTTCAATAAGGCAAATATTTTTTCCAATAGATATGACATTGATTTGAGCAACGAATTGGATATAAGCAGGTATCTCGATGTGGAAGATATTGACTCGCTTGATCAACTCATTAATGTGAGCGTAATAATTAATCTTGCTGCGGTCCACAGGGATGATGTGCGTCCATTGAGCCGCTATGATGATGTGAATGTCCAAGGTGCCGTAAACGTTTGCGACGCTGCTCGTAAGCATAGTATCAATAAAATTATTTTTACAAGTTCTGTAGCTATTTACGGATTCGCTCCAGCGAACATGAATGAATCTGGTGAGGCTAATTATTTCAATGATTATGGGCGCACCAAGTACTTAGCGGAACAGGTGTACAAGACATGGCAAGCGGAAGATCCGAAAGGGCGATCTCTCGTCATTGTCAGGCCCACGGTTATCTTCGGTGAAGGGAACAGGGGTAATGTTTATAACCTGTTAAAGCAGATTGCTACAGGAATGTTCGTAATGTTTGGGGATGGCAAAAACAGGAAGTCGATGGCCTATGTGGAAAATGTAGCCGCTTTTCTTGAGTACAGCCTTTCGTTTGGTTCTGGTGTGCATATTTACAACTACATCGATAAACCTGATTTCGATATGAATGGCCTAGTATCAGTAGCGAGACATACTTTGTTTGGGAGAGCAAGCGTTGGATTAAGGCTGCCAGCTTCTGTGGGTATGGCTATTGGTTATGTTGCTGACGCAATTGCAGTGGTGATTAGAAAGCCTTTGCCTGTGAGTAGTATTAGAGTTAAAAAGTTTATGGGGACTACACAGTTCGCATCATCTGTTGGTAAGACCGGCTTTATCGCTCCTGTGACATTGGAGGCCGGTTTAGCTAAAACTCTGAGTTACGAGTTTCTTGAAGATAATTCCGACAAACGAACATTCGATACCGAATAATTATGCGCTCTTGACTAGCGGCTTAAGCGTCCCGCGCCTAGCCGCCTTATCGTCTTAGCAAACCGAAACGCATGCTTAAAGATAAACTCAAAATACAGCCCAAACACCAACACAAACAAGCCAAATGACACCACCTCAGTCTGAGGCCATACCCTCTCCAGAAAGATCCCGATCCCCGCTAAAACACTCGCCGCCAACACAATCGCCAGCAACGCTTGCCGTTGGTTAAAGCCTGCGCGCATCAGAATGTGATGCAGGTGAGTGCGGTCAGCATGAAACGGCGACTTTCCTTTGCTGACGCGCCTAAACATAGTGCTGGTCATATCCATCAGCGGAATAGCGACTAGCCACAGCGCCGTTGCCGGTTTGATCACTGCATCGCTGCTCTGTGTGAAGTGGATCATGGCGATGGCCACGGCGCAGCCTAAAAAGGTGCTGCCGGCATCGCCCATAAAGACTTTGCTGTCGGAAAAGGGTTTTACGGTGAGATTAAACAGCAGAAAGACGAAAATAGAAGTCGCCATATAGGCAAGCAGCGCGACTTGGTTGTCTGGGGCATGGCCATTGGCGAGCAGTAGCAGGCTGACCATGGAGACGATGGTCAGGGATCCGGCCAGGCCGTCGATGCCGTCGACCATATTGTAGGCATTGCAGAGTCCGGTGATGGCGACAGCGGTAAAGGGGATGGCGATCAGTCCCAGGTTGATTGCCCCAAATCCTGTGAGATTGCCTAGATCACGGAGACAGCTGCCGCCGACGGTGGCGAGGCAGACCCCAGCGATTAGCTGCATGGTCAGTCGGTAATAGGGTGGAACAGGGTTGCGGTCGTCTAGAGCACCGAGAAAGGTGATCAGGCCACAGATCAGGGCGATGCCAATAAAGGTTTCGGGAAGTTTGAGGAATAATACTGCGCAAAATAGCACTGAGAGGTAGATGGCGATGCCGCCGACCAGCGGGACAGCGCCAAGGTGTTGTTTGCGGCTATCGGGTCGGTCGAGCAGCCCGGTAGCGTGGGATAGTGGAATAAGTAGTTTGGTGAAGGCAAAACTGATTAGTGCTACGCCCGCTAGGGATGGCAGATACTGGACCATCGGTATTTCTCCCTGTGTAATTCCATTTAGTCTTAACCCTCTTTTTCCTTGAGGACGCCAAGCTCTGTTCTAACTCTTGTAGATAAGCTTGACAGTGTCACTTTACGCGGCCAAGGCACAGTTGTTAATACGCGGCTTGTGACCTGTGCCTTATTGTTAGCTTTGTTTTAGTAACGGTCTTCCCACCAAAGATAGTTCATATCGCTTTGGGATGAGGTTTTTCTTTAGGGGGAATTGGTGGTATTTGAGCAGGCTGATTAATGGTTTTTTTTCGGGGCGAGGTGGGATTTTAGGACGATTAATGGGGCAAAAGGGTTGTAAAATGGGGGGGAGACAAAAAAATGGCGAAAAAAAAGGGCTGCATCTCTGCAACCCTTCTTAAATTTGGCTCCACCTCTTGGATTCGAACCAAGGACCCAATGATTAACAGTCATTTGCTCTACCAACTGAGCTAAGGCGGAATCATGTCTGTGTAACGACAAGGCGCGCATTTTAGGGGGCATAAAGGCTAGAGTCAACAATTTCTGAGCACTTAATTAGGGCTATTTGATGCTTGCGGGCAAACTCCGGTGGCAGATCAATCTGGTGGCGCGGTCGGGGCCATTTGAGCGGTGCTGAAAATGCTTGTCGTGCAGCCAAGTTTTTCAGGCGAATAGCTCGTTTGAAGCCTTGTAGCCTGTATAATCTTGCCCATTGCGGCCTTAGGGCTGGCGCTTTATGGAAGGAACGTCGTTTGAATCACGCTAATTTAGTCAGTAAGTGTCTGCTCGTTGCAGTGCTCTGTTTTGGTGCCCGGGTCGGTGTGGCCGAACAGCAGCCCCCTGGGGATACTGCCAAGAAACAGGTAGTGCAGCAGTTTACGCCGCTGTTTGTTGAGGTGAGCGAGCAGTTGTCGGAGAGTAAGCAGCGCTATCTCAGCGATCCCATGGCCTATCAAGAGTTTATCGATCGCAGCTTGCGGCCGCTCTGGGATGCCTCGTCTACGGCGCGTGCTTTGGTTGGGCGGCAGCATTTTGAGGTGCTGACTGTGCCACAGCAGGGCGCTTTGGTAGAGGCGGTAAGGGATACCCTGATGCGCTATGCCTTTGAGGGCCTGGAAAATTACTCCGGACAGCAGTTTCGTGTGGTCGATGTGGTGATCAACCCAAAAGCCAGTATGGGTTGGGTTCAGGTGCAGATGGAGTCGACACTGATACCAGATATTGTTTTAGACGTATTGATCAAACAGACCGACCGCGAGAAAGGTAAGTGGCAGGCGGTGGATGTTCGTTTTAAGGGCATCACCTATGTGTCGGTGAAAAAACACAAATTCCGCGAGACCATTGAAGAGCAGGGCATAGAGACATTGATTACTGACCTAAAGAGCAAAAACCGCGAGTACTTTGCCGATATCTGCACTCAAACCCAGAGCAGCGGCAGGGCACCCTGCGCCCTGAGCCCGGAATAAGCGTGGCCGATATTCTACCCATGCCACCGTTGACGGTGGTTAGCGACTACTCTCCCGCGGGAGATCAGCCTGAGGCGATTAAAAAACTGGTTCAGGGTCTGGAGAATGGCCTCTCTGCTCAGACGCTGTTGGGCGTAACCGGATCCGGTAAAACCTTTACCGTTGCCAAAGTCATGGAAGCGGTGCAGCGCCCCACTATTGTTATGGCTCACAACAAAACCTTGGCGGCCCAGCTCTACGGTGAGTTTAAGAGTTTCTTTCCGAATAATGCGGTGGAATACTTTGTTTCTTATTACGACTATTACCAGCCCGAAGCCTATGTGCCCTCGTCAGACACCTTTATTGAAAAAGACGCGGCGGTAAATTCCCATATTGAGCAGATGCGACTGTCAGCCACCAAAGCGCTGATGGAACGCCGGGATGTCATCGTTGTGGCCACGGTATCTGCTATCTATGGTCTTGGCGACCCCAAAGCCTATATGAAGATGCTGCTGCATCTCTCCCGCGGCGAAAAAATTGATCAGCGAGATATTCTCCGGCGGCTCGCCGAACTGCAATACAAACGCAATGATATTGATTTCGATCGCTCCTCTTACCGGGTGCGCGGCGATGTTATTGATGTCTACCCGGCAGACTCGGACTATGAAGCACTGCGTATCGAGCTGTTCGATGACGAGGTGGAAAACCTTACGCTGTTTGATCCCCTGACCGGCGAAGTGCTGCGCAAAGTGCCACGCTATACGGTCTATCCCAAGTCTCATTATGTAACCCCGCGTCACACCGTGGTTGAAGCGGCGGACAAAATTATTGTCGAGCTGGATGAGCGCCTAACCCAATTGCGCTCTGTGGATAAGCTGGTTGAAGCCCAGCGCCTCGGCGAGCGGGTGCGTTATGACAGTGAGATGATGCGTGAGCTGGGTTATTGCAACGGCATTGAGAATTACTCCCGCTATCTTTCTGGCCGACCGCCAGGCGATCCGCCACCGACGCTGTTTGATTACCTGCCCGACGATGCGCTGCTGATTATCGACGAATCCCACGTTACTGTGCCGCAGATTGGCGGTATGTATAAAGGCGA
>Ga0209119_1002807_pt1 | contig 15601 bp, 15 predicted proteins | sample COG_03_FD_184747 | JGI IMG/M metagenome (GOLD analysis project Ga0209119, IMG submission 184747) | Pelagic Microbial community sample from North Sea - COGITO 998_met_03 (SPAdes) (version 2) | ecosystem: Environmental > Aquatic > Marine > Neritic zone/Coastal water | place: Helgoland, sampling... | reverse complement strand
TGGTTTTCCCCCCCCCCCCCCCCCTGTTTGTCTTTCCGGTATGGGTTTTTGCGTATATATTGTTTGTTTTGTCGTGAATAGCGCGTTCGGTAATGGTGGATGTGTGCTGTTCCTATATAGCTGTGGCTGTGCTGTGGTCTGTTCTTCTGGTGCTGCTGGAAGATGTGTGTGTGCATCTCCGTACATACTCTGTGTCCATACAGGTTGCTGAGCGTTAGTATGCTGAGCTGCTGCATGATTGGTCTGGTGTGTGCTCTTGGCTTTGTGTTAGCCACTATCCTGATGATTTTCTTGTGTGTTCTGATGAGAGGCTGTATGTATGTTTTGCGCTAGTCTTCCGTTCCCCAGACTGTGATTGCATATATGGGGTGAGGAAAGATATGTTGGTCGTAGAGTTTTTTCATTGCATCTGTTGAGAGTAGTTTTGTTGTGTATTTGAAGCTCTGGATTGTGGGCTGAAGTTTTTGATGATGTGTTTGACCGTTTGCTGGTGTTTAAGGTTATCTTGCACTATAATGCCAAGTAGTTTTGCTTCTGCTTTCTGCTCAAGTGTGGTTGCGTGGATTTTGAGTGTTATTTTGTTCTGGTGGGATTTCTGATGTGGGTAGAATACGCTGTAGTTGGTTTTGGTGGGGTTGGGTACAAGGTTGTTGGTACGGAAGTATGTGATGAGGCTGTTTAGTTCTGTTTGTGCTACGTTCTGCAATGCTTTGAGTGTTTTGGCTACAACAATGAGTGTTGTGTCGTCGGTGAATGTGTATACGTGTGATTCTGGAACTGTTTTGATGGTGTCGTTGATGTATATAAGGAATAAGGTTGTAGAGAGCGTGCTGTGTGTGTGGTTTGTTGTCGGGTTTCGAAATATGAGGCGATGAATTCGAGTGTGTCGTTGGTAAAGTTGAAGGTGTACTTGAGTTTTTGTAGTTTGTCGTGTAGTATTGTATCGTAGGCTTTCGACAGATCGATGTATATCGCGAGTATGGCTGTGCTCGAGTTCGGTCTGAAAGCGTATTGTGTAGGTGATGGTATGTTGTGTTTTATGAGGTGTGCCATAATCTGGTTGTTGATGATTGTGTCAAATACTTTGGCTATGATTGGTAGGATGGATATGGGTCTGTAGTTTGATGGTAGTGTTTTATCTTTAGCTTTATATAGTTCTATTACTTTGGTTATTTTTAGTGTGTCGGGATAGTATTTATCGTCCAGTGCTTGGTTAAACAGTTCTGTTAGTTGTGGTGCGATGAAGTCGGCTATATCTCGGAGGATAGTCGGTTTAATTTTGAATATGTCGTTGGTTTTTTACGATTTATTTTATTTGGTAGTTTAGTTACTTCGGTGATGGTGGTATGTTTAAGGGTGAACCGTGGCAACCGCGCTGCGTTGTCTTCTTGTTGCTGGTGTTGTGTCGTTGGCCCTCTGTCCGATCGTGATGAAGTGGTCATTCAGTGTGTTTGCTATTTCTTGCGGATCTTTGTGCGTCTGCTCCTTGTGTGCTATCATTGCCGGTGATGATATTGCTTGTTGGCTCTTTGGTATCAGTCTTTTGAGTATTTTCGCTTGCTTCTTTGGGTCATTGTGCGTGTTTTTCATCTTCTGTTGTATATCTTGCTTTTTTGCTGCTTTTATTTTCTTTTTGAGTTTGTTTCTGAGTGATTTGTGTGTGTGTATGTTTTCTGGTGTTGGTTTTGTTCGTCTGCGTTTAAATAGCCGGTGTTGTTTTCTGATCATTCTTCTCAGCTTGGGGGAGCACCACTGTTTTCCGTGTGTTCTCGGTCTCTTCTCTTATTTCTCGATGTTCTCTTGCATTGTTTGTTGTATGTGTGTGAATAGGTGCTCCGTCGTCGTTTCTTGCCTGTTATCTTGCGCTTCTATTTTCTTCAGTGCTTCTTTTATGGTTTTTAGTGTCTCTCGATTGTTCTTCTCGTATCTGCGTTTGCTCAGTGTCTTTCTCTTCGTGCGGCGTGGCCTCGGTGGTGTAGTGTGTATGGTGGCGTAGATAGGTAGGTTATCTGATATGGGTGGTGATATTGTACATGATGTTATTGTTGTTTGTGTTAGTGTGTTGAGGATTACGTCGATGAGTGTGCGTGAGTTATATCGTTTATTATATCTGTTTGGTGTAGTTATGGTTGTGCGTAGGCCGTTCTCGAGCATGAGGTGTGTGAATGCGTCGTGTGGTGTGGGTGCGTGGTGGTTGATGTTGATGTCGGCGATGGCGTTGATTGGGGTTGATGGTGTTTTTGTTTGTAATTCGGTTGTAGTGTTCTGTAATGCTGCAACGAAATCTGGGTTTTTTTTTGTGCTTGGTCTTCTGTATGTGTCTATGATGGTGTGTGTTGTGTTTGTTTTTGTTTCATTCTTATGTATTTGTATGATTATGCTTGCAGTGTTGTTGATAGTGGTATCTGATATGGTGATGTGTATATTGTTTTTGTAGTATACTGATATGCTGGGTTTGTGTTTTTGTGCGTAGTATGTTTGTGTGCTGTGTTCGAGTGCGTAGGCTGCTGGGTTGGTGTCTGCGTTGAGGGATGTTTCGGTTAGGAATATGATATCTGGTGTAGTGGTTTGGTTGTTGATGTGTGTCTGTAGGGTTAAGTAGTTTTTCGGAAGTGAGCAAATGTTAGTGTGGTATAATGTGGTGTGTTGCTGATCTGGTTCTGGTGGTGTGTCTAAGGTTGTGGTGAGGTTGGGGTGTATCAAGCTGGTGAATGTTTGCGTGGTTTGGTATTTGTGTGCTGCTGGTACTGGTGGTATTGGTGGTACTACTGCTGGTGTTGCTGATGATGCTGGTGCTACTGGTGCTGCTGGTGTTGTTGGTGCTATTTGTATGTTTTGTGGTGACAGTTGCGATAGCGGTGACAGTGGTGGTGGCTTCTTCGTCTTCCTTTCGAATGAATATTGTTCCGTCCTTGGTCCATGCGTGCCTGTAGTCATTTTGCTTCTTGAATTGCCTTGTTTTATAGAATAGTGCTGCTTGCTCCCTGGTCAGGTTGTCTTTGATGTAGATCTTCTCCGCTGAGTCTTGTTGGTAAATTGTGTCCCATTCTGGTCGTTCTCCGCGCGCATAATCGGCTACTGTAATGCTGTAGCTGCTACGCTGGAATAATACTTTCATGGCATGGCTGGCGAATCATGCTATGATCTTGCTTATGGCTTTGTTCTCCCTGCCTCGGTGTACTATTCGGTGGGCTCGGAACTGGTCTGTGGGGGTGTTTATGTCTTTGATCCTCGCTATGTTGCTTACTATATCTGCTGCACTCTCGTCTCGTTTGTGGGGACGCCGGTGATTACTACTTGTGTTGTTGGGTTCCTCTTATGGCTGGGTGGTTGTGCTTTGTTTGGTTGTTTGTACCGTCTGTTGTTTTGTCTTTGTTGTTCATCTTCATTTTTGTTCTGGTTACTGAACTGGAGGGACTGGTTCCATGATGATGCTGGTGGTGGTGCTGACTCTGATGGTGCTGGTGGTGATTTTTTGCTTGCTTCATTATTTTTGGCCATTATTGTCATCATCCTGGGTTGATTTTCAATTATGGCTTTTGATATCGTTGTTAGCTGCTTGAGTTCGTTCGTCAGTAGTTCATGCTGGGTTGCGGGTTACTGCTGCTTTGTCGTGATGGCTTGCATTGCCTTTTGGAGTTCGTTGATGAGTGCAGTCTGTGCTTTGACTTGCTGTTTGATTTGTTCGTCGTTGGTAGTCTGCTCTTCAGGTCGTTGATCCGCTTGTTGGCATTTGTCGCATTTTCTTTTGTGTGCTCCGTATCCTTGGTCGATGATCTTCCTCCCGCATGCCCTTTCGACTCCTTCGTTGGGTTTTTTGGTTTTCTTCAGTGGCGTAGAGAGAATTAACATGTCTTGTTTTTGAGCTGGGGAGCTAGTTTGGTGCTTTTGGCTGGCTCGTTGATTAGTCTTTGCACATTCGACCATTTCTTCTTGCCCACACGTCCACCTTAAAGGATCAAGCAACTAAAAAGTGCCGATAGATCACAGAATATATATATAAATATATATATATATATATATTTATATACTTACATGCTTACACACAGACACACACACATATATATATATATATATATATATATATATATATCGACCCATCCGAAATTGTCAATATATCTTTGAAATTTATCTCCGGTCTCTTGATGTATTACTTTATCAACTCACTGATACATGCATACATATTTATCTTTTCATTGTCATATCACAACTATCGATTCATGGAAGTTTTTTTGACAAGTACAAGAAACCGATCATATGACCGATTACAAGACGCATATATCGATGTTTTTCAATGTCATATCACAACTATCGATTCTTGGAAGTTTTTTTGACAAGTACAAGAAACCGATCATATGACTGATTACAAGACCAATTTACCGAGAAAACATTTTTCAGCGAGCGGGAAAGAACAGAATTGCTATATTCTAAAAAAACTATTGTCAAAAGTATGTGTCTTTACACATTAATATAATAAACTATTATATGGAAAATACATAACAATTTTATGTTTTGGATTATTTAGAAGTCCATTGTGCTTAATGTTAGATTATTATGTAACAAGTGATTATGAAATATGAAGACACGTGGGTCAAAGGGACCAACGTTAATGAGTATATTAGAAGTTTTTTTGACAAGTACAAAAAACCGAGCATATGACCAACGACAAGACGCATATATCGATGTTTTTCAATGTCATATCACAACTATCGATCCATGGAAGTTTTTTTGACAAGTACAAGAAAACGATCATATGACTGATTACAAGACCCATGTACCGAGAAAACATTTTTTCGCGAGCGGGAAATAAAAAAATGGCTATATTCTAAAAAAACTATTCTGAAAAGTATGCGTCTTTACACATTAATATAATAAACTATTATATGGAAAATACATAACATTTTTATGTTTTTGATTATTTAGAAGTCCATTGTGCTTAGTGTTAAATTATTATGCAACAAGTGATTATGAAATATAAAGACACGTGGGTCAAAGGGACAAACGTTAATGAGTATATAAGAAGTTTTTTTGACAAGTACCAAAAACCGATCATATGACTGATTACAAGACGCATATATCGATGTTTTTAATTGTCATATCACTACTATCGAACACATGTATAAAGTTGTAAGGTACATGGGAGATAATAAGGAATACCAGACCATGCATCAACGACATACCTATATATGAATGAACCCAACAGACTGGGTCTTATTTTTCAAATATATTCCACGTTGTGTGGGTGTGGTACACGCTAACTGTATGATTGTAATTGTATTTTCTTCACATAAAAAACATGGACGTACTAATTCACGCAACCACGAACAATGGGTCAAAAATGCATCTTCCAAACATTTACCAATGTCGTTGAATCCTTACGATTCAGATAACATACCACGCCACCCCCCCCATCCATATTACCAATCTCATCTAAATCCAGTACCAGTTTAGTCGTGTCCATTCCTTCTATCGAGACCAACTCATAATATAAGTAGTAGTAGTATACATAGTAGTAGTAGTATACGTAGCAGTAGTATTGTAGAGGCTTGGGTGTAATCCGGTGAACCCTAATACCCTAATACCATAATACCCTAATACTCTATTACGATTACCCATATACCACACTATGTTCACCGGATTACACCCTTGCCGATGTAGAACTTCAAGAGCCAAGAGATACACATGCTGAATAATACCAAAAAAACGTGGGGGATACTAATAGTCCGAGGTGGGAAAAATAAAGGTGCAATTGGACGGAAAATATTCATTTTTCTCTTGTAATACGCTGATCACTGTTTCAGTTTCTTAGATGATGCGAAGCCTGGTCGTGCTAGGTTCGGCTCTGTCATGTGTGGCCTTGCCAGTGGACCAGCAGCAAAGGTGATTTTGAATACGACTAAGACATCATCCTTTATCACAACGTTAGCCATCGTTTTGTATGTGTGATCTTCCAGCAGAACGAACCAAAACGTTTCTTTCTACATTCTCTCACTGTTTTCTAACACACCATCCATCCTTTTCAGTATCCTGGCAAAGGACTCTGAAACGATTACCCAGTATCAGGGATATCAGAATTCCAACTCCAACGCCTATCTTGGACTACAGTGGAAGAAAGTAACATATCCCTCCGATTTGACGAGTGCTTCAGATGTCACGTTCTCACCCGTGTCGTCAGACGATGCAACGGACATAGCTACGCTTGGAACTTGGGTTGGCGGTCTTTATTTCGGGGTGGAGACCATGGACACTGCAAAGGTATACGGGGATAATTTGTACGCTCAGTTCTACGAGGGTAGCGGTTCCTATTATCCTGAAGTGTCATGCTGCGCTGACACGGTCAGGGTCTATAACAAGTACGATGACGCCGATAATTACTCGGAAATTGATCTACATTCCTTGATCACCGTTGAGGCTTTCGGCGATTCGGGTTACACGGCTCAGGCTTCTCACACGTTCGACTTCGCAGAAATTGATGGTCAAACCTTTTTGTTCTCCGTGGTTTATTACTACCACTATAATTCAGGTGATTCCTCCACCACCAACGAGTGCTATGCCGTGGTCGCGATCGATTTGGCGACCAATGAGTTGGTATCCACACTCGATGGCGATCGGTACTGGGACATGGCAAATTTCATAAAAGGTGACGATGACGATGATAGTCCGTACTTGATCAACTACATGACGCATGCAAGTGGTTTGGTCAGCTTCACACACGAAGGAACGGATCTTCTTGGAATGACTTGGAAAGACACGAATGAGATCGTCGTTTGGACCAACCCTTGGTCCACGACTGCGGAAGATGGTGGAGGTGCTATCGTCCAGCGATTCGGCACTCCTAAGTCAAAAGAAACTGGTGTCAATTCATTTTCTTTCGGATTCGACTACGGTGACTTCACATTCAAAGGCATGCACAATGCTTGGTATAGCACCGATGAAGGTCAGTTGACTGTCTTTATCAACGGAATCACCACCGATGGAGATAAAGAGTCTTACATCTTTAATTTCGATGTGAACATTGTTCGAGAGGAAGATGTGGATCTTACTGGTGATATCGACACTGACGAAGAGGTCTTTGACACCGATTACACGTACATCGAGCTCTCCTTCCAAACTTCATCAACTGGGGGCGGTCGCGGGCTTGGCAATGGTGTCTACATTACTTCTACCGGCACCGTTCAAGAGGGTATGGCGGTCGTTGACGGAACGGATGAATATTTTTACGAGGCAGATATTAACCCAGATAGTATTCTTAACTACGACCCATTTGTTTACGTTCAAGCGTAAGGTCTACTTTTGTGAACCAACACAATCACAAAGTATTTTTTATGGGTCACTGCCAACACGAAGCTCAAGCAAAAATATCAGACAGCGTGATGCTACCGGCTCTCACTGTAAAAGAAAAATTTTGAGAACAGAAAATACCGAGGGTGGGGGTGTCATTTCATTCACGCAATCTCTCAAGGACACCCCACAAAACACATTTTCTGCTCATTACATATCGAGAAGGTCCAAGTGTGACAGTAAAAACTAATTGAAAATCGAGATATCAATACCCCCGACACATACACAATGTTGTACATTGTATTCTGATAGAGAAATCCAAGAAACTAATTTCACTTTTATTCGACATACTGACCAGTGTTCACAAACTTAGTACGCTGGAACTATTCTTGATAAGTGTTTGTATGTAAAGATGTTCGGTGTTTCATTGTTGTGATGACAATGTTATGAAAATGCTTCCGATTCCGATATAGAAAGAATTTTTCACCCACACACTTGAACGCATACGTAGACTCAGAAAATGAGTGGAAGATCATTAATTTTTTATCTTGCAACAACGAGAACACATATTAACACATTCACTGCTATAACTAGTTATATATTTTGAAAATTAAGGTTTAGATAAAAAGTCCTCATATTACCATTAGGTTTTCATATATGCTATGTATATATATATATATATGTATATATATATATATATATATATACATTGTTTTGTTTCAACAAAACAAAACACAAAAGTGTAATGGATATATTAATTTTCACTGATTTTTTGTATATCAGGGATATATACCCTAGAATACCTGAAGTCACTCGTTTTCGAGAAACATTACGGTCGAAGTCCATGAATGCACATAAAGTAATTTATTACAATAATTACAAATATTACATTCGATATGACTCAATATCCGACCAGTTTAGCCTTCATTCAGGGAGTACAATCCCATCAGGCATGCAATTGGGTTACTTGTGTCCTACAAACGATGCGGTTAATATGTTTGTCCCTTTCTTACAACAAAAAATACTGCAAAGAAGTAAAATGCTCGAATTGGACGAAGCAACACGCCCCCAGCGACCACGTCGAAGTTGTACCAAACAACATGGAATTGTACAACGTTTGAGAGATATAGTGAGTGAATCCTTATCAGTATGGCAAAGTGAGTGTGAAGCGAGTCTAGGAGAAAAACAGCGTAAGAACTTCAATGATATGAGCTACATATTTAAAACAACTCGGGTGAACAGTATCAAATTATCTCCATACCAAAACGTGTATTATTACACAGTACTTGTTAACAGTAGACCGTATCTTTTTGGGTTTTCCAACTCTTCGAGGAACAAGTTTGATGTTAATAACCCACTAATTGAGAATGTACGTATTAACGAGGACGCTGTTGTAACCACTTGTAAAAAAATCACACCAGGTGAACAAATACGTTGGAATTATACCTGGAGTAAAGTTTAATAATAGGTGTTATGTACACTGTACCGGGTGTGGTCTCTGGTATTCGGTACATCTATTCGGTATAAGCAATATCGATCCACTTATTCTTGTGTAGCCGTGACTGTAATTCCTTCTCTTGTTGTATTCGCAAGAGAAACGCGTCACAAGATACATTGGCACAACTGGGCTTCTCTATTAACTCACTACCAACACACTTTCTACATCGCGCCCATATTTTCTCAACTTTGTCCTTCTGCTGTTGGATGTGTTGGCGTTTTGACATCAATAAAGCTTCTTCATCACGTTTGCAATTAACACACACGCGTGAATTAGTGGGTAGTGGGACACAACAACCCAAGCACTGGTTTTGATGTATCAATAAACTCTTAAGACCACCCATGGTGTTGTTCCGTCGACCTTGAGCAACAGATACGTGGTTGATCACGGACCCAAACAACTCACTTTCTAGTCGTCTCATGGCTATTGGTCGACTCAAGCCCTTTGTCTTGGTTTTGAGTAATGGCTCCAACAAACCACACATGGGCTTGCTATATTTTTGCTTGAAGTACACCATATATGCGAGTGGCATATTATGTTGTATGGCGTACAGTGGGTCTTCTGCCAATGAACTGATCTTACTCTTTTTGGCCCCAGCCACCAGAAGAAAGGATATACGATCACCCAACAGCGGAGCTGCGCGGGGGTTTCGATAGCATTGTTTGATGAACAGGCGAACATGCGGTTGTTCGTCGGAGTAGTCCAGGCGAGTGAACGCGGCACTGAGAACCAACTCGTGTGGTGAAACATTCCCAGTCAACAACTCCCGCGCCCCTTGTCGGGCTCGCTCAATTGCCTTCTTCGGGTGATGTTTCAGCATAAGGTCGAGCACTTCGCGCATTATGCGGCGCAAAAACGGGATGGAATCTCTGCGCTGTGCCTCCAGTCCTTTTGTGGCTATTTTCAGTGGAGTGTTTTCGGGCGCGTTCCCATCACATTTCAGGCCAGCATAGCGTTTTTTTTTGTACAGGACAAATTTCTCGTAATATGTTTCGAATTCAATATCCAGGCGGGACAGGTATTTCTGATTGATAAACTTCTCCATGGCAGTGGCCCACAGCATGGCGTTGGCCCGGATAGGCGGTGGGGTGAATTTTACCATCACACTATCGGTGTCTCCGTACACAACGGTTGGTATCGCACCACCAAGATCAACTGATGGTTGACGCACGAAATCTACCTCCACCAGTTTCTTGGTCCAGTTCAGCAACTGGCGACCCACGAATGTAACAGAGGAGGAAACCGTAAGATTTTTCATAATTGGGCTACCACAGAACCCGTAACAGGAGTTAGCACATATCTTCAAGGCTAACTGTCTGGCATTGAGTGCATTGTGCCCGGCCGTATCCCCCCTTTGCTTCGCTTCGCGCATCATTCTTTTTGCTCGCTTTCGTGCTGTGCCGAGTGACTCTAGGATAGTGGGGAGAATTCCCCCGAACACTGGTTGGGAGATGAAAGCCCCCACTTTTTTGGGACCATCCTTCAAAGCGAAAACCGCTTTTTGTTTGGTTAGCGCGTCTATATCTTTGCTAGACAACCCAGTAATGTCAGTGGTGAAGCAGAAGTTCCCACTCTGGATGATACTCGGATATAAGGCCGCCAAATCCAGAGTCGTGACCGCTTGGTGTACACCGACCATGGGGTCCAGAACGGTAGCACCTTGGAACTGACTATCACGCTCTTCGGCGGAAGTAGCTTGCGCTTGCTGATCTCTCGGGTTAAAAGGGATCAGTCGATCCCATTTATGAGCGTTCCCCAGCATCAAACACAGCACCTGTGTGCCAGAGCCAAGAGCAAGCAAATCTTTAAGTGTCACACCCACCGCTTTGGCCAACTCACTTTGTGACCCAAGGATAAGTAGTTGATCCCACAACCGAGCTGGCAACCGGGCGTCTTGGGCGCAGTACATGACCAGGCGTCGCCGCTTTTTTTTGCCATGTCTCCAAAATGGTGTGATGTCCTTGTACGGCATTTCATCTTTAGTGTCGTTCAAAAAATGCTGCGCAACTGCATTCAGTTTGTAGCTCGCGAGCTTGTAGTTCTTTTGGATAATGGGTAGCAAGTCCACACAGATGATATTGGGGATAGTCACTTCGTATTTACGGGTGGTATTGCCGCGGCGATTGCTGGTACGGGTCGATACCTTGAGTTGGCTGTTATCCGAGCTCCAAAACGTAGCCACGGGTGTATTCAGGGTCAATGCTCTTTCAAAGACGTACGGAATATCGAACCCACCCACGTTGTATCCAGTGATAAAGTGTGGTGCAACAGAGCGTATCAATGCTGAGAAATCTCTAAGCAGACTGCGTTCAGTGTCCAGTCGATCCGTGGCTACCTTCCACGCAAGTTGATATAAGCTGGCCGGGAGTATTGTGGGGTAGTGTTCCCCTTCACCCGGATTTGATCTTAACTGATGCATATGCAACTCCGGCAAAGTACCGGAAATATTTTCCCACTGATTTCGCATGGTCCGCGGGATGTGTGGTCTGTTGTGGTCCGATGCCCAACTATCACTGAGCCATTTCCAGAACTCTCCCCACATCTTGCCCCGGAACCCCCAGTATTTGGCGTTGCCCAACAACACCCTTCCAATGACACTGTCACGACCCAGAGGGTACGCTCGGATAATTACCCCTCCGCTGGCTTCGTTTTCGACAGTACCTGTCTGGAACACGACGGTACTCTTTACTGTACAATGCTTAGTATTCCAAATGTGGGCAGCGATGGTGATGATGGGGTCCCTTGGTGCCGACGGAAAGCTACCGTCCATGGATGCACATTCGATGTCGAAGCTTAATACCCGGTACCCCGGGTCCATCACGGGAGTCTCTTTGTTGGGGGGGATAAGAACTAAGTCGTTATAGTGCACATGGAATGTATTTTTGTTTGTTTGGTCAACAAACACGGTGGCGTCTTCTTTGGTTTGTAGCCAACAAGCATGTTTCCAGTCGGAGTCCAAGAGTACCCGGCGGGCAAAGGGTACACTGGCTTCAAACATCTCCACGTTAGGGCGTGTAGAAAGTACCTTTCGTACGAAACATGCAGCGTAGGTGTTCGAGAATGAGATCTTCCAGAAGTAGTTATACCGATCACCACAAAAGCCCATTATTGAATTACCCGCTACCAAGTCAACACTGGTGATCGTACCGCATGTTTGCGTCAACAACAACTTATCCAGTTGTTGTTTTTTCCTGAGACACACTTCGTAGATTTGTTCTGGGGTGGGCCACGTGTAATTATCTCTTTTCTCCGGGAATGTATATTTCATGAAGCCCGACGTGAACTGTAAAGCATCTGGGACACCTTCCACTGCCGGGCTATCGGCTAGGTTTTGAAGATCATTCTCTCGAAACAAGATATTTGCATCTGGGGGCAATGGTACACCCTCTTGTTCCATGACTCTGATGTAGAAGTATGGTTGACACCCGTGTACCATCAAACACACATCACTTTCTGCCTGTTCGATGTGAGTTGTGATTCCAAATAAACGAACAACCGATGAGTGTGAGAGATTCACCTGTTCCACTCCCCTCCTGAAGTTCCCACGATGTGTTGGCTTGGCTAATCCCTGCTCAGACCAGAAGTGATCCCACGGGTTCTTCTCTAATCGATTTCGAAGTACCGCGTCACTATTAATTAGGTGAAAATTGACTTGTTTGTCCCAGATCAATTTCGTGTCTTCTTTATGACGCAATTCTGGTTGTAATATCTTCGCCAATACTCCTTGACGTGTGGCAAAGTATTGCATATCTTTCTCACGTTGACTTGAACTATATTTTTCTCGCCGAGTGGTCCGTTTTTTTGATGAGTTATTTGACCCAGGAAGTGGGCGCCCCGTTTGTTTATATGCCTCCATCAACTGCTCTTGGAACAATTTTGTTCTTCTTTTTGCCACACATTTTCTTTTTGCCTTGGCACTTTGCTTATCAGTGACACGACGATTCTGCATCAATGTCTGGAACGCGTTTTGTTTGGTAGTATTCCCCCCCGGGACCTTTTGTTTTTGTTTGGTTCTTTTGACTTGCACTTTAGCTTCTCGTGGTGTGGATTTTTCTTGACCCACATCCCGCTTCGTTGGTGGTGTCAGTTCCTCGTTTTTGCGGCAGTCATACGATTGAGCGTGATGGGTTGTACTACAGAGGGGACATGGTATTTCGCAAAACGAACACGCATCCTGTATGCGTTTAGCATTGCACTTGCCACAATTAAGTTGACTGCTCTTCAGTCCGATACAAACAGGCTGTTGACAAAGAATTTTTCCATCACTGGTCGGTGCTGCGCAAGCGATACACACCATGTCGGTGTGGGGACTCAAAGTATTTTATGAGTAACACTTTTTTTGTGTCTACCAAAATATTCATTATTCCAATATATGTATTTATATGATATTATATAAATAATAGATATTGTTTATCTATCCTATATCTATAGATATACACATGATATATATATATATATATATAGATATTATAAATTATATTAGATTTACTCCCATATATTTTGCGGGTACACGTATGTCAAGGTAAATAATATCCCACGCCATTTTGTGGAACCAATCCATGATTTTGTTTTTATTCGAAAATATATGGTATATATATATATATATATATATGTATATATAATACACAAACATAGATAAAGAGAGATGTAAATTTATTTTAAAGTACACTTGTCTGTTAATGGTGTTGTAGTATGACAAAAAAAACAGAGACAGTGTGATCAGTGATTTGAGAGGATCTCGTTGTTGTATGTTAGATTGTTTTTCCAATAAGACACTGTAGAAGCAAATGTCTTGTGTTCAAAATCGTGAGACAGGAGAAGTGTAATCATCTTGGCGTTTTTGGGTTGTTTCTTTGTAATATATTTCCATATAGTAAAACGATTTTTCAAGTAATATAATGGGTATCTCTTTCCACCAACCATTCCAGGTATCGTTGGGGTGTATGGTGTTAGTTTCGATAGAAATAATCTAACCCATAGATCCGTCGCCTTGTATAATTTCTTAGAGCACTTCATAATATTGACCCTTGGTGTGTATTCAATGTATTGTGCTAACTTTATTATTTTGCTGTATAGAACACGTTTACTAAGGGCCTTGTCGTCGATCGCCTTCTTCAAGACTTTACACAATTCACCAACTAACCCCACGGGTATAATGCGTCGCAAAAGCATTTTGGGGGGTTTTTCGAGCAAAGAATTGATTGGGGCACACTGATGCGCAACGGACCACAACCGATTTCTAAACACATTAATGTGTTGTACATCATTCGTACATAATACAAAACGCGTGCAAGTGCTCACAAATTGTTTATGTGTTCCGAATAACGAGTATACATACTTCCGCGTGAGCATCGGCGAGTTCTGTATAATACAAATCACCCAGAGTAGCTTACGTGTATGAACGCTGTATGTGTTATACTCTCTGGTATTGGTTATTCTACATTTTGTAAACAGTGTTTGCATATCCAAACAGAAATGTATGTAATGCTGAACCCAATATTTCCGTGTGTACACTAGATGTAGTGCATCACTATGGGAAAGAAAAGATATTATATACATCATTGTATCGTCACAGTGAAATGGAGAGAATACTTGCATGTGTGTGTGTGTGTGTGTGTGTGTATTTTTTGTTGTTATTATTACATATCTTTTTTCTTTCGTTCGTGTTGGTTATATTGTAGTTAACCTACCATGGAGTTTCGGACATTAAAGCCATCCCCACTGAAGCGATGGGATAATTGCGTGATACGAGCTCGGCGATGTTCAACCCCCCCACCATGTGTGTTTACCTGTCAAATCCCTGGATGTACGAGAAAAACAATAACCAAAACATTGAAATGTGGCCATGGTCTATGGTGTCAACAACATAACCATAAACAGCTCAAAAAATTACCGGATTGTGTTTGTGTTTACTGCCTACAAGACATCGAGGCAGTTGTCTTTTTATAATCGTTTCATCATTGTGTAAATAAATCCTTGTGAATGTACAAAAAACACATTATGATAAATTAACAGATCCCCTTAAAGTTCTTTAAAGGGTGATTGTGATTAGATACTATTTTTTACATCGTTTGATTGCGAGTCCACAAAACAAATCAATAAGGTCCACGTCATTGTCGACATCCGGACAACTTTGTTTCCTCTTACCTTTCCGAAGAGTACATGCCAATTCATGGGTCAAGTCAACCACGAACCCCGACAATTCCACAACATCTTCTTCGTCTTCGATGTTACTTATTTCAGCCCACGTTTTGATGGGACCAGCTTCACGCGCAAGCCTTTGCATATGTAAATCTCGGAGCAATGCGTTGATTTTCGGGGTATAGTGTTTTTGGACCCATGCATGTGGACTGGGTCTCTGGCGGCGTCTGTATGTTGCTTGTTTGTGTAAATATTTCAATTCTCGATTAACCGCGGATAAATGATCCACACGCTTGATTCGTTTTGGTGACAAATGCACTGGATGTTTCTCCCTAGGTCGTTTGGGTGTACGAACTGGACTTGTATACTTCTGAGTTGCTAGCAAAATATCCATTATGGGGGGTTATTTTATTCACTTGTAAAAAAATCTTGAAGCTAACTTTGAAAAAAATATTGAAGTGGATGACAAAAAACACTTCTTTATGGGCTGTTAACATTAATAAAATCTTTGCTCATTGTGACCGATGGTCCCTATCAATGTTATTGTGTGTTCATCGTTCACGAAGATACAACAATTTGTGAGCTGCCTATATTAACCCGCGACTAGACACCGAATAGTGATCTCAAGCTGACAACGAAGAAATGTTTTTATTATGATCGAAGCGTTAGTTTTTATGCCTG
>Ga0209119_1002799_pt1 | contig 15642 bp, 15 predicted proteins | sample COG_03_FD_184747 | JGI IMG/M metagenome (GOLD analysis project Ga0209119, IMG submission 184747) | Pelagic Microbial community sample from North Sea - COGITO 998_met_03 (SPAdes) (version 2) | ecosystem: Environmental > Aquatic > Marine > Neritic zone/Coastal water | place: Helgoland, sampling... | reverse complement strand
CAGGCGTTTATTGTTTGATAATGTACCATATAATATATGTATTGGCTATATCGAAAACTTATGGCATTATGATGACATATGAAGTTTCTGAAGACTCAAAAAAAACGAATATACCTTGATTATGCAGCTGCAACCCCTGTGCGTGTTGCAGTACAGGCGGCAATGCGTCCATATGAACGTGATATGTTCGCAAACCCAAGTGCTATTCATCAGGAAGGTGTAATCGCCAGAGGAGCAATAGATACCGCACGAGAGAAACTTGCACGTCTGTTGAAGATACGTCCCAGTGGTGTCGTATTTACAGGAAGTGGTACAGAAAGCAATAATCTCGCTATTTTAGGTGCTGTACAAGCACAATATGCAGCGGGAGTGGCCTATTGCGACATGGAGGTTATTTCAACAAAGCTCGAGCATCCTTCAGTAGGGAAGGTTTTAGAGTACCTGACAACGCTTGGGGTGCAGGTAAAATATATGCAGGTTGATGATGAAGGGTTAATTCGTGTGGCTTCATTAGAAGAGCTACTAAGTGAAAAAACAATACTTGTTTCCTTTGCATACGTGAACAGTGAGATTGGTACTATACAAGACGTGGGGAAGTTGGCGCGCGTTGTTCGGGCTTTTGAAAAAGCGCATGGCTCACGTGTCTTGGTGCATATAGATGCAGCACAGGCACCCTTGTGGCTCCCATGCCAGTTGGACGGACTATTGGTGGACATACTCACCCTAGATGCAGGGAAATGCTATGGTCCTAAAGGTGTTGGTGTACTGGCCATGCGGCACGGTGTTTCCTTAGCTGCCGTATCGTATGGTGGTCCTCAAGAGTCGGGATTGCGACCATCAACAGAAAATACAGCTGGGATTGTTGGAGCTGTCGAGGCGATTGTTATAGCACAAGAAGGGTGTGGTAAACGGGCAAACAAAGTAGCAAGCTTGCGAGACAATGCTATTGAACAATTCTTGCAGATTGACGGAGTAGTGCGTAACGGTTCCTCGACTAAGTGTGTCGCAAATAATGTAAATATTTCAATCCCAGGAATTGATTCTGAATTTGCCGTAATCTCACTTGATATGGCAGGAATTGCTTGTTCAACAAAGTCTGCATGTTCCGGCGCATCGGGTGATGGGAGCTCAGTAGTGCTCGCTATTTCTGATGATCCCTCGCGCGCAACATCCACGATTCGCTTTTCCCTTGGTGAAGAAACAACATCCCGAGATATTCTCACAACAGTTGCAGTTTTGACACAGCATGTTGTAAAAATGAGAGCAGCTCAACAACAGTTGACTGGAGGATAAAATAGTTGCAATATAGAAGTACACGTTACGTAGTACTTATTACAGTACGCTAGACAAGATCAGAACTAGTATTCCGTTTCGTATAACATAAATGGCTATAACAGGCCATATATTCTAAAATATTTATTGACATGCCAAATTTCCACAATTTTACATCCCGCGCAAAAGAGGCGATTCGAAAAGCACACGAACTGGCTATTGAGCGTGGACAAAATCATGTAAGCACAGGTCATCTTTTGACTGCCCTTACTATGCAAGACGAAAGTGCGGTGATTTCTATTCTTGATCAGCTTGATGTTGATATCATTGAGATGACTGACTTACTTCTGGAATCACTTGAAGAGCCAGAAATGACCTCATCAGTATCACAGTCGTATCAGCTCTACCTAACACCAGAACTCGCTCAGGCACTTGAAAAATCAGGTAACATTGCTGAACAGCTTGGCGATTCATACGTAGGAGTAGAACATCTCTTCATGGCTGCTCTTGAGTCCCCAGGACCTTCTATTGAAGTATTGCAGCGACTTGGTATTCAAAAAGACCAGGTAGCCACTGCCGTACAAAATATTCGTGATAACAATGTTACTGACGCACAGCAGCCTAAGAAGTATCGGGCACTTTCTAAGTACACGCGAAACCTCACAAAGATGGCGCAAGACAATAAGCTCGACCCAGTAATAGGACGTGATGCTGAAGTGCAGCGCGTTATTCAGATTCTTTCACGTCGAACGAAAAATAACCCAGTACTGATTGGTGAAGCAGGAGTAGGGAAGACTGCTATTGCAGAAGGACTTGCACAGATGATTTCGCAGAACAATGTACCAGAATCAATGAAAGACAAAGAGATTCTTACTCTCGATATTGGTTTACTAGTTGCTGGAACAAAATTTCGAGGAGAGTTTGAGGAGCGACTGAAAGCAGTTATGAAAGAAGTAGAACAGGCAGCTGGTGCAGTCATTCTCTTTATTGATGAGCTCCACACTATTGTAGGAGCTGGTGCGTCTGAGGGGTCCATGGACGCCTCAAACATGCTGAAGCCTGCGTTAGCACGTGGTGAAATACGTGTGATTGGTGCGACGACCCTTAAAGAGTATCAAAAGTACATCGAAAAAGACCCTGCATTGACTCGACGTTTCCAGCCGGTACATGTACATGAGCCCTCTCTTGAAGATGCTATTGCAATTCTTCGTGGTATCGCAGAAAAATACGAAATTTTCCACGGAGTTCGTATTACCGATGACGCAATTGTGTCAGCGGTAAACTTCTCTAGCCGGTACATTGCTGATCGTTTCTTGCCAGATAAGGCAGTAGACCTTATTGATGAAGCTGCATCAGCGTTACGTATCTCACTTGAAAACAAACCAGAAGACCTGGTCCTTGCTGACCGTGATGTACGAAGATTGGAGATTGAAAAAGCTGCACTAAATAAAGATGAAGAAACAGCTGAAGCACCTGCAAAGCGAAAGCTTAAAGCGCGCCTAAAGGAGATTGCTGCTGAGATTGGTGAGCTTCGTGAGAAGACTGCTGCGCTTGAAACAAAGTGGAACAATGAACGAGAAGCGCTTAATGCGATGCGACAGCTTAAAAAGGAACTTGAGGAACTACGAACTGAAGCTGATAATGCTGAAGCAATGGCTGACCTTACTCGTGCAGCTGAAATTCGGTATGACACTATCCCTTCAGTCGAAAAGGAGCTTGAGTTAAAAACAGCACGTCTGAAGAAATTACAACGGAGTCGTCGTCTCCTAAAAGAAGAAATCACAGAAGAGGATATCGCTGCAGTAGTTTCTCGGTGGACTGGTATCCCGGTAGCAAGAATGATGGAGGAAGAAGCAAAGAAACTTGCGCGAATGGAAGAAGACCTTAAAGAGAAGGTGGTTGGGCAAGATACAGCAGTACAGCTTGTTTCAGACGCAGTCAAGCGCGCACGTGCTGGTATTGCAGACCCAAATCGACCTATAGGTTCATTCTTGTTCCTTGGTCCTACTGGAGTTGGTAAAACAGAACTTTCTAAAGTACTAGCTGAGTTTATGTTTGATGACCCTGAAGCACTATTGCGTATCGATATGTCTGAGTTTATGGAGAAACATTCTGTATCGAAGATTATTGGTTCTCCTCCAGGATATGTCGGGCATGATGAAGGTGGTTCTATTACTGAAAAGGTACGTCACCGTCCGTATTCAGTAATTCTTCTTGATGAAGTTGAAAAGGCGCACCCTGAAGTGTTTAACGTATTGCTGCAAGTACTTGATTCAGGTCACTTAACTGACGCAAAGGGAAGAAAGGTAAACTTCAAAAACACCGTAATCATCATGACGTCAAACATCGGAGCAGAACATATCGATCGCATGTCGAGCTTTGGCTTTACTGATGAGCGAGATGATAAGGCACAGTATTCACAAGCAAAAGGAAAGGTTATTGATAGCTTGAAGAATTATTTCCGACCAGAATTCTTGAATCGGCTAGATGAAATTATTGTATTTGATATTCTTTCACCAGAGACTATCCGTGAGATTGTTGAGATGCAGGTTTCCGAAGTTGTAAAACGTCTGGCAGGGAAAGATATCGCACTGTCACTTACCAAAGACGTCTATGACTACATTGCTAAAGAAGGGTATGACCCGCGGTTTGGAGCTCGTCCTCTTAAGCGAGTTATTCAGAGTAAGATTCTTACCCCAGTTGCCTCACAGATGGTTGGGCAAGGAATGTTGCAGGGTGGAACTGTTAAAGTAAGTATGAAAAAAGGGGAGTTAGACTTCAATGTACAAAAGAAAGGTGAGAAGAAAAAAACACTGAAGGCTGTTAGAAAAAAAGTTGCCACTGTGGCATAGAAATCGCCCCTGCATAGTCGTTGCAGGGGCGTTTTGATGTAACTAACCTCAGTTACTTTTTTCGGGTTCAGGTATGGACCCATTGTCCTCGCAGACTGAACAGGTACTCTCGTGAATCATTGATTCTGAACCAGCAGCACACCCTTTACCTGGACAAGGGACGTGTCCATGCATTCCTGTTTGGTTACACTTCTTACATCCCTCACCGAGACAGCTTAAGCATATACCATCTGGTCCAGCGATATTGTCGTCCATTACTTCTCCCTTTTTTCTGGCCAGAATACTATTGCTTGTAATGTAAAAATTAAAGCAATTAGCCCTGTTACACCGTAGACTATCTGCATGATAGTTCTGAAAGTCTCCCATGATTTTGGGATATTTTCAGTATATAACAGTAGCAAAATAAGAATAGTTACTGAATAAAGCAAACTAGCCTTTAGTGCAGCCCAGAAACTTTTCCTGATGGCTACCAGGGTGGCTGCATCTTTGTTGTTTTCCCATCGTGTCATAAATCCGCCAACTGTGATTATGATAAAAACAAGGACAGGTATCATTCCTAAAAGTGTTAGCTTAAACATTGATCCTCTCCTTCATTCAAAGATCGTAAAATTTTATATATTATACTTAATAAAACCTTTTTGTCAAGGTGTATACTTGAATCCCTACCCCAAACGCACAAACCACCCACATGGTATGATTTTTACATATGGAACCTGAAATAATTGAAGCAGAAGGGTATTTAGCTCCACTGAAGAAAGTAACGCCTTTATCAAAGTATTTAGCAATGATTCTGTTCATTATCACGCCGTTTCTCGGTGGATGGATTGGGTATCAGTATGCTCCTGAGAAGGTGGTGGAGGTTGAGAGGGTGGTTGTAAAGGAAGTTGAGGTTGAAAAGGTTGTGGAAGTGTCTCAGGAAATTACTGAAACAGCATTGGCTAGTGAGACTCCTGATGGTTATTCTGCACAGAACATTGACCGAATGATAGAAAGTGGTGACATTACAGTGTATCAAGGCGACCGTGTCATTGTTGCTGTTGCAAATATGACCTTTGGTATGGCTGACTCGCAACGGGTGGTGGTGAATGTAAAAAGTGATAGAGATGTTTTTGAGTCAGTATTAGCTGCACTTGAGAGCATGGACAAAGAGGCGGATTATGTAGACAGAGAGAGGATAGAAGTTACTTACACAAAGGGTGTGTATAGTGGGGATGACATAGTGATACTTCAGTAGAATTGGTTCGAACTTGCAGTTCTGCCTAATAAAATACCCTTGCAAGACAAGGGTATTTTATTTGTGCGCCGAGAGGAGTTTCTCTCATTACATGAGCAGTATAGGTTGTCACCATTTTCTAAAGAAAATGCTAGGCAACCTCTTCGAATCCTTCTCGGCTGCAAAATACAACAAAACCCTAAAGACATGCTTTAGGGTTTTGGTATTTGTGCACTGGAATGCAAGAAGTTAGAACTACGATTATAGAAAGTGACTACAATTTCTTGCCGAGTTTTGTAGTGTGCGATAATAATATGAGTGTTAGTAAATAAAATATCAGTATCCTTTCTTGGGGTGGTAATACTTTGGCTGGTTACATTTTTAATACAAACAAAAATAACTTTTGTTAGTTTGTCTGACTTAGTTTTGTTTGGAGATAGACGTTTTGCCTTTTTTGATTTATGGACAGTTCAACATTTTCTGTCGGGCATCTTTTTAGGTTTTGTAATTTTGTCTATAAAGAAAGTCCAATTCTGGAAATATATTTTACTCGTTCTTTTAGCATCTTTACTCTGGGAAATGACAGAGTTGCTGATGGAGTATGGCTTTCTTGGAAAATCAGTTTCTGACTGGAAGTTTGGGTATGAACTTATTTACAATCGACTAATTATTGACCCCTTATCTGTGTTACTTGGTGGAATTGTGTTTTGGTACTTTAGGCGAGCAATATACTTTGCGATGATACCGTTAATTGCATGGCTTTCTATAAATGTGATGTCCTCGAACTCAATGTATGTTCAGAATGTTATTCTTGAGTATCTCAAGTTCTAACTTGCAACTCGGCCAAATAAAAATACCCTTGCAAAACAAGGGTATTTTTATTTGTGCACTGGAATGCGAGAAGTTAGAACCAGTATTATAGAAAGTGATTACTGTTTCTTGTCGAGTCTCGTTACTTTAAAGGAGGATTTATTAGTATAACTATCTTGCTGTCCAAATATTTTCACCTGTCTTTTTATAGACAAAGTCCAATATCTTCTGATAGTACTCAGTTGCTTCTATGTACCCATCAGAAGTTTTGAGGTTTTTTGTGTCAGGTATTTTACTTAGTAACTTTTCGTATTTTTTGAGCATAAACCTGATTTTGCTTGGAGGCAGTGTCCAGTATTTACATTTTTTCCTTAGTTCGATGATTACTCTTTCTGAAAATGTTTTTTCTGGAACTTCTGTAGATACACCGTTTCTTGTTGCTGTGTGACCATATCTTATTATGTTTGCTGATACGCCAATAGACTGAAGCGAAAGTCCGTGACCGTTTTTGGCTATTTTGTCGTAGAAATCACGTAAAATCTTGTTTCTTTTTGCAGTCTGATCTATCAGTGATGTTATCAGCAAAGCTGCTGTAGCGCCTATTAGTGCTGCAAACCATTGTGTATCCCAAAATGGATCAGGTCTACTTAATGCAGTAGCAATAGCTTCAGTATTTTCAGCAATTTTATTAATTGAGTCCATGTAAGTAAGTTTAGCCCTCTTAGTATAAAACGTAAATGGCTGTATTATTTAAGTAATGGCAGAAATCAAAAAAGGAAAGAGTCAAAAACACCACATTGTACCTCGATCTTATTTAGATCAATGGCGTACAAAAAGTACGCAGCTTGAAATATTTTTACATAAGAAAGGTCAGATTGTGCAAAAAGGACCAAATTGGTCTGGGTTTAAGAAGAAGGATTACAATATTTTTGATAGTGATGATGATTACTATCTACCCGAAAGAGTTACAGAAGATGTGGACGGACAAGGTATCGTAGTTCTAAGAAATATTGATTCAAACAGAGGTTTGACTGGGTATGAGCGAAGTGTGTTAGCCCACTATACAGCCCTTCAGTATGTTAGGACTCCTCGTTTCAGAGAAGAGACAAATGCCTTCATGGATGCGAATATTAAAGAATGGTTTCTTGAAGATCAAAAGAGTAAAACTGACAAGGAAATATTGCAATTTAAAATTGAAATTGAGTCAGAGTCCTACACTGATCCCAAAGACATTGAAGCGATAAAGAAAATAAAAGCAATGAGCAATATCGAGTTCATTAAACTGCATCGGGAAGAGGCAGAAAAACCATCATACTCATTTATTTTGAACCGTTTTGGTCATTCAAAGTTCATTTTAAAAATACCTGAAAAAGCTCGTGGAATATATGAGTTTCAATGGATGCTACTTCAAGCTCCTGATAACACATCGTTTGTAACGTCTGACAACCCTTGTTTTGCTGTCCCAAAAGAAGAGTCTGATTTAGGGGTGGGTTTATTTTCTCCAAATGGGTATGTTATTTTCCCACTGCGCCCAGATCTGTGTTTGATGATTGATCCACAGCAAAGAGGTAGGTATGAAATACCTATAAAGCTAAACAGAAAGCATGTAAAAGAAGTTAATCAAATGATATTAAAAAACAGCTATGATGTAGTTGTAGCAAAAGATAAAACACACCTGAAATCTTTAACAAAGGATTATCAGCATGTATGGAGTCGAAATGTTGAGAAGAAAAAGATAGGTGATTACACACTCTTTGCACTTAAGTAGATTTTTATATCTATTTGCCCTTGCAACTTAATACAGGTCTAAAAGATTAAATTATTTTTGTTTTGTATTTATTGAAAATTAAGTATCCGCCACCCATGAGTATTAAAGTTACTAACACCGAAGGTAGAGAATAGAGGATGAATAATAAAACGTTAAAAAGTATAGATATGAGTATGTTGAGTATTTTAATCACCAATATCATTAAGCCAAAGGTGGTTAACGTAATTAAGGTCCAAACATCTTTTTTGTTCCTTCTGTATGAACTTTTGCTAGTTGAGATTTGGTATATAAAAATCCATAAACCTCGAGAAAATAGAAATGAACCAAGTGTAATAAACGCCAGAGCACTATAAAATCGCCAGTTCAGTATACTGGGATATGAGATTGGCTCTATCTTTGTCCAGATGAATGTTTCTCCAGAGAAATAACCCTGCAGCCCAGTAATTACCGAAAAAATAACTAAAAAAAGACCAGATCTAATAATCATTTTTCCGTTTTGTCTAAGAGTTATTTCGTACCATTTCATTTCATTCTTTATAACGAGATTAAATACCATTAAGTAATACTTAGTAACATAAAGTTAATTGCTTTATAAAGATATGTAACTTAGGATAGAATTTACTTATGGCATACGAGTCACATTACTGGAGGCAGATTTTAAAACGGGAGGTTCGTTATTTAGATAAGAAACTCAAACTTACTCATAGAGAAACAGAAAAGAATTTGGATAAGCATTTTTCTGAAGTAGAAATTAGGATCATGACTTTAGCGTACATAATACGTAAATTATCTGACACAGAAAAACTACCTGATGCAGTCCTAGTTAAAAGTATTAAGCTTGTTCTGTATCCTCGCATCACAGACTTTAGTCGCCGTTCATTTGTGGATATTGAGAGAGAGTATAACCTAGATAAACAAAGTGTGTCTTTTCTCACACTGAGAGAACTGTGTAATCAGATTATTCATTCGTACATTCTTCAAGCTGTAGGATCGAGCAGACGTACTTTTAAATATCTGTGGTTTGTCTCTGATTACAAAAGAGATAGCGGACTGTATCAAATTACAATAGCTCAATTCCTCAAGCTAGTTCACACTGTATCCGATAGTCATGTGTCAAAAATGACAGCTACTTACGATATGGAAAAAGGGGACTGGATTAAGAAGAGATACTGACTAAGCTTTGATAGGCAGTAGATCCTCAATTTCCTTGATGTCACTAGTTACGTAACTTTTAGGAAACTTTTTTGCTTTCACTAAAAACTCTTCACATTTTTCATAATTCTTCTTATCTAGGTAGTATTTAGCATTTTCAGTCATTTGAATTTGTTCAGCTATTACTTTGTTATAGGGATCACTAAGAGTCTTAATTGCTTCTTCGTAGAAACGATTTCCTTTTTTAAGATTACCTTTTCTCATTTCGAGTAAGCCAGACGTTGCTGTTAATACTGGAGAGAGTCCTCTAAGGGCTTTAATTTCCGTTATTATGTTTTCAGCTGTCTCTAGTGATCCGTTCTGTATGTGAGCATGCGCCAAGTTATTAATAACTAGATTTCCTTGAAAGCCTAAACGCAAAGATTTTTCAAGTACAGTAATCGCCTCTGTGTAATCTTTGTCTATAGAGCTTAAGATAAAGGCATAGTCTGGGTATGCTTCTGGTATGTTTTCATCAAGTTCGAGTGCTTTAGCATAGAGCTTTTTTGCTTTGTCGTATTCTCTTTCAATAGTTCTTGCAGATCCGAGTAGGTATTGTGCAAAAGCATCATTACTATTTAGATCAATGATGCGGTTGGCAATTCGAATGGTCTCATCAGTGTCTTTTCTGGAGTTTGCAAGTCTTCCTAGGTTGTAATAGGCGGTTAGCGCTCGCTTATCAAATCTTTTAGTTTTTCGAATTTTTAGTTCACTAATTTTTATTGCAGACTGAAATTTATTTTCAGCATCAACTTTTTTCCCTAATGATGCATAGCAAAAACCAAGATTATTTAATAATAGTTGATTATTGGGCTCCTCTTTTATTTTTGCTTCGTACCAAGTGGCAGCATCGCTAAATTTGTCTAATTGAATCATTAGCCATCCGTAGAGGTGGTCTCTTGCATTGTCCAGAGTAACCTTATTATCTTTTGCTAAGATTAGGGTATCAAGTGCTTTTTGTAGGTTGTTATTCTTTACGTATAAAAAGGAAAGGTTTTGGTAACTAAAAGGGTAGCTGCGTGGAGCGATTTCAATACAATTCAAAAATGATTTTTCAGCTTCATCAAGACGTTCTGTTCGTAGTTGGCAGATACCTTTATTGTTGACCGAGTGTATGAAATTGGGATCAATTGCAAGCACTCTATCAAAATAGGTTTCAGCTTCATCAAGCTGCTCTTTGAAATTTAGAACAATGAAGCCATATGTGTTAAGTAGCTCACAATCATGTTTATCCACCTCTATACCGTCTTTGATTATTTTAAGTGTGTCATCCACATCACCGCCATGAAGAAACTGTAGATCTACTCGGAACAAGATATATTTTTTAAAGACATCTTTCCTTCTGTTAGTTTTATCCAATAGCTCTTCAAAATATATTAGTGCATCAGGATGTCTATTGTGCAACACATATGCCTCGATAATTTTTTCGTATGCAGGAATATAGTCAGGATCTAGGACTAAACTTTTTTGATAGTGATCAATTGCTTTTTTGTAATTTTTTCTTAGAAGATAGAGGTCGCCTCTTTCTACAAAAGTTCTAGGTGTTTCGTTAGAGTCGAGTTGTTTTTTGGCATAATTCCACTGCGATTTTACTAACAGGCTTTTGAAATCAAAGTTTCTATCAAAGTTTTTGCCCAATAAATTAGAATAACTACCATCTGAATGAGTTTCAGACTTCATGGCCTCAAAATATTCCTTTTTGTCTATTGTGGGTGCAATCATAATCCAAGCTGCTGCATATTCTCTTCTATTAGTGTAACTGATTGAAATCTTTTTGCGTAGTCAAGATTTGTTAATTTGTGGAGTAGTGTATTAATAATTACAGTTTGATCGTTACCGTTCAATTGAACTGATAAATATCCATTATTTTTAGCCCATTGAGTTTTTAGCCACTCCACATATAGTGCCTTTTTTTGCCTGTGACTTAATTTTTCTTCCTCGCTGTAGGGATTTAAGAAGTTTGATATGTCACTAGTTAAGTTAGTAGCCTGAACAATTGGGATTGTTTCAAACAAACTGAACAGTATTATTCCTAGTGCATATACATCACTTACTATGAGGTTTGTAAGTGATGGATTTTGCCATATATCAAAATGAACTTCTGGTGGCATAACCAACCATCCCCAACAAGGCTTTCCAGAGGTGAAGCTTTCCTTAGATGAGAAATCTTTCGATTTACCAAAATCTGTTAATTTAGAATTAGCGTTCTTAAGTAATATATTTCCAACATGAAGATCTCTGTGAGCGATATTGTGTGAATGAGCATGTTTTAAGCCTTGGCATATTTCTTTAAACAAGGCTATCAGTTGAGCAAAATCTAAATTTTGGTTTTGATGGATATAGTTCATTAGATCCATGTCGGCTAATTCCATCAGGTAGTAATGGAATTCAGGTGGGTAGGTGGTAACGTTACAGTGTGGTGCAATGATATGAGTACTAGGCTGAAGTCTGTGCATTATTCTATTTTCCTCAGAAAACCTATCAAGATCAGATTGTTTCCCTGTGTCTTTTGCTACCTTCAAAGCTGAAATACTGTTGTCTAAGATGTTTCGGACTTGAAAAATTTCCCCGTAGGCACTAGGTGACCCGATTTGTCTCTCAAGTAGATGGTTGTTGACTGTATCTCCGACTTTCATATTAATTTATCAAATATATACCAATTATGAGTTTTAATCGAGCTTATTGATTGTTTCAGTGTAGGTTTGTAGTTTTTTATCTAAAAGATTTACATTCACCAGTCTGTTTAAAACTCCTCTCTTCTGTAGATCTAGTAACTCAAAGTTCATTGGTGAGTCGTCAAACCACCTGAAGTCTTGGGTGAAATTTATCCCCTCAGTCTTCATGACATCCCAAGTTGTTGGAAGTATAGACTTAGTGAGTTCAAGCGTGTCAGGGGGCAGTTTTGGGCGTAGATAGCTATATAAATACTCGGGGTTACCATCTCGACAATGAGTTGTAAGCCAGTAGCAGATATGGTTTGCAAGCACATACTCTAAAAACTCATGCAATCCCTCTGCAGGAGTGCCGTCTTTGTGTATGAGTGTTCCGTCTATGTCTAAGTAGATGTTCATTCTTGGGTTTGTAACTGATCTAACTCTATTAGAAGTTCTTCAAGAGTTGGTTCGGTACATTCATCATCTAGTATACAAAGTATCTCATCTCGTTCTATTGATGCATGGCGCTCAGATGTGCGTATTTCAGACATGATTTCTTGATGGCTGACGTATACAAAGATACCTAGAATAAATAGCCCAGCATAGATATAAAAGTTATCCTTCATGTTTTTCTTTCTTAGATTTTTTGAGTAACACAATTCCTCCTATAAACATGAAAAACCAACCGTTGTGCAATAATCCACCTAATCCTGACATAATGCCTGTTAATGCCGCACTTCCCGTCATGTATCCTAGTTCAAATAGGATTGCTGATATGTATCCAAAACGTTCAACGTTAAGTCCGTATGTCTCCATCATTGCGATGTGACCTGCAGAGGTAGTAAGAAGATCTAATAGACCTAATACAGAAAGAAAAAATAAAAAGTACGCTGTTATTTTCATAGTATGTAATATGAGTTAATTTACAGCGGGATACAAAAATCCCGCCACCAAAGTAGAGCAAGCTCTCACAACCAGTTTCCCAGCTGCAGCACGAACAGTGACACCCTTGATGACGGGGTCTTTACACTGTTCGTGACTAACTTATTTGCACCATGCCCCAATTTCACAACTGAGGGTTAGGCGATCTATATTGTTTTTAGAGTATACACCATATATAGCCGTATTATGAATACTTAGACTCTTTGGAGGGGTTAGGCTAACGAATACTCTGACACGTAGAGTAGGGGTACTTGGTCTGTGAGACGAATACATACACACGTAGAATGAATACTCCGACACGTAATCGAATGTTTTTATTTAATTAAAAAATGTAAACTGGTTCTGTCAAATAGCTATATTTTCAGGCTCAGAACAGAGTACGTCTATCAGAGGATATCAGATAAAACCTTTGTTTTAGCCATATTATACTTGTAGCAGTCTAAATTGGGAGTATAATAGCTGCAGAGTCCTTTCAACAATTGTCACCTGAGTCAATAATATATTGATGATGTTTGAGTAGCTAAACCTTGGGGTAGGTTAGCTCATGGGATTACTCCTTACAAAGTCCAACTCAATTATCACAATGGCTCATGTTTTCTTTTCATATAGTTTTAGAACGAGGCGGGAGATCAAACCGCCTGTAACAAGTAGATCATAAAAATTCGGATCTAAAGTATAGAGAGATTGAAACTAAGGTATCAAAACAGCGCATGCTGCTTTTTGGTGTATTAGTTTTACTTTCTCTATTTCATTAAAAACCCAGCATGCTAAATGCTGGGTTTTTTGAACCCATTGACCAAAATCCTTATTTTCTTTGTGGGTGCTTGGTCAGACCTGCAAAGAGAATAGGGATTTTGTAGTTAGACATCCTTTGGTTTTCTGAATACTCGGAATACTTATAGGGTCACTAATATGACCCACTTCGATGGAGTGACAATCGCAGGTAGACGTGGCTGGAGACATCTCACCACCACGAAAAAAAACAACCAAACGAGATCTGCTTTGTGCTTCGTTCAACGCTCGACAGAGTCGAGTGCCCAACGGAGCAGAAAGATAACATGGAAGATAACACAGGGAAGTTGGCAGGTGGTTAAAAATGGACACTGTGAGAGTTTACTCAAAATCATTCCTAACAACCCATAAAATCTATTATTTGTTAGATCTTCTGTCTGATTATCTCCACTACCTCCGAACATATAGAGAAAGCTGACTATTCCAGATGGGATGGGCAGAAGACGAAGTCGTAGATACGCAATGAAAATCTCAACTAAACAACTCAATAGCTTTATAGAACTGTATAGAAAAAAGTACGGGGTTGTTTTGAGCGATCAAGAAGCCTTAGAAAAAGCAATTCGTTTCTTACGCTTGGTTGAGCTGATTGAAGCAAAAGCTTAGGTAAAACAGTTATAATATAAAGACCATGAAAAACTCAAATGTCCCTGTAAAGTATTTCTTGTATGTCAGACGTTCACAAGACTCCGAGGATCGCCAGATGGCTTCATTAGATGATCAGAAAAATGAAATGATGAAACTGGCTGCACAGCTTGGCTTAAATGTTGTGGATGTAATTGAAGAGTCACAGTCAGCAAAAAAACCTGGGAGACCCAAATTTAATGAAATGATTGCTCGTTTACATACGGGGGAAGCAAACGGTATTTTGTGTTGGAAGATTAATCGTTTGGCACGAAATCCTGTTGACGGCGGTCAAATATCTTGGTTGTTGCAGCAGGGAGTTGTTCAGCATGTTCAAACACAAGGTCGAGACTATAAGCCTAGTGACAATGTGATTATGATGGCTGTTGAGCTAGGAATGGCAAACCAGTTTGTGAACGATTTGAGTGTTGATGTAAAGCGAGGAATGAGACAGAAGGCAGAGCGAGGATGGATGGCTCAGAGCTGGTTGGCTGTTGGGTATAAACATAATACTGGCTACAAGTCTGGAGAAGATGAAATTATATCGACTCCAGACTTATTGATTGTGAAAAAGTTGTTTAGTTACTTTCTCGGAGGCTCATATTCTGTAGCTGATATACACAGAAAGGCAAAAATTCTGGGACTACGTAATAAGTATGGTAATGAATTCACTTTCAACACATTTATAAATATACTTACCAATCCTATGTACATGGGGAAGTTTGAATGGCGTGATGAGACTAATTGTAAAGTACTGAAAGAAGGGAAGCATGAAGCAATTATTACAGCAGAACAGTTTAATAGAGTTCAGCTTTTGATGGGGAAAAGAGGCAAACCCACACGTGTGAATAGTTATGATTTTGCTTTCCGAGGACCATTTAGTTGTGGAGAGTGCGGATGTTCAATAACAGCAGAGCATAAGTTGCAATGTATCTGTACTGGTTGCAAGCATAAATTTTCATGTAAAACAGCTACAGCGTGTATTAAATGTAGTTTAGAAATAGAAGAAATGATCAATCCATCTATTGTAGACAAAACCTATTATCGTTGCACTAAAAAATCTAGAACTCATAAATGTTCTCAAGGGGCGATCGAGCAGGTGGATCTAGCTGATGCTATTGACACTTCCTTACAAGGTATAGAAATTGATAAAGATTTTTACCTTTGGGCTAAAGCGGCATTACGAGAGGTTCATCAGGACGAAGTTTCCGAACATAAGGAGGCTGCTGATCGGGTACATAAGCGTAAACGTGAATTAATTGACCGAGCAGACAGTTTGGTATTGATGCGAGCTGATAAAGAAATTGGTCCCGATCAGTTCAAAAAAATGAAAAATGATATTGACTCAGAATTGGATGAGATAGATCATGAAGCAACTTTCGTTAGTGGTCGAGTAAAACACTGGATTGAGATTGCTGACGGTTACTTAACATTTGCTGAGACAGCGAGTGATGTATTTAATAAAACTACTGACTTACAGTTGAAGAGAGAGATTGTGCAAACACTTGGTTCGAACCTGACCATCAT
>Ga0209119_1002797_pt1 | contig 15649 bp, 9 predicted proteins | sample COG_03_FD_184747 | JGI IMG/M metagenome (GOLD analysis project Ga0209119, IMG submission 184747) | Pelagic Microbial community sample from North Sea - COGITO 998_met_03 (SPAdes) (version 2) | ecosystem: Environmental > Aquatic > Marine > Neritic zone/Coastal water | place: Helgoland, sampling... | reverse complement strand
ATGTTTTCAGAACAATGATCAGAAAGAAATACGAGGTAGACGATAACTTCGACATCGTAATCAATGCCGACAAGGGTGATTTAGAGATATGGCGTTTCCGTGAAATCGTTGACGACAACTCTGAAGATATTTGGGATCATGACAAAATTTGTCTGACAGACGCACGTAAAATTGAGCAAGATTTTGAAATAGGTGAAGAAGTAGCTGAAGAAATCAAACTTATTGATTTCGGAAGAAGAGCAGTAATGACGGCTCGTCAAACCTTAATTCAACGTATTAAGGATCTTGAAAAAGACATCCTTTATCAAAAATATAAAGACCTTGTTGGAGAGATTATCTCCGCAGACGTATATCAGATTCTTAGCCGTGAAGTGCTATTAATAGATAACGAAGACAATGAACTTTCTATTCCTAGAAACGAGCAAATCTCGAAAGATAGATTTAGAAAAGGTGAATCTGTTAGGGCAATTGTTGACCGTGTAGACATGGTCAACGGAAGCCCTAAAATCATTCTTTCCAGAACCTCTGGTCAATTCCTTGAGAGACTATTTGAAAGTGAAGTACCAGAAGTATTTGATGGCCTAATTACCATTAAAAAAGTAGTTCGCGAGCCAGGAGAAAGGGCAAAAGTTGCTGTGGAGTCTTATGACGACAGAATTGATCCTGTAGGCGCTTGTGTTGGTATGAAAGGTTCAAGAATTCACAGCATTGTCCGTGAATTGCAGAATGAGAATATCGATGTTATCAATTTTACTGATAACATGGAATTATATATTTCCAGAGCACTTAGCCCGGCTAAAATTTCGAGTATGAAAATCTTGGAAGATGACGGACGAGTATCTGTTTACTTAAAGCCTGACCAAGTTTCCTTGGCCATTGGTAAAGGTGGACAAAACATTAAACTAGCGTCTAAACTAGTCGGTCTTGAAATCGATGTGTTCAGAGAACTTTCTGAGTACGAAGAAGAAGATGTCGATTTGGATGAATTTTCAGATGAAATAGATAGCTGGATTATTGACGAGCTTAAGCGAATCGGTCTTGATACCGCTAGAAGTGTGTTAATGCTAGCTTCTGAAGATATAGTTAGACGAACTGAACTGGAAGAAGAAACAGTAAAGTTCTTATTTGAAATCCTGAAAAAGGAATTCGAGAAGCAATAGATTTTATAAAAACCTGAAAAAAAGGGATATTTGAGTATGTCAGAAGAAAAAATGATGAGACTGAGTCAGATTTCTAGAAAGCTAAACGTAGGTAGAAATACCATCGTTGAATTTCTGGAAGACAAAGGCTACTCAGTCGACAGCAGCCCCAATGCCAAAATCGATGGTGAGCAATATGGTTTGCTTGCTAAGGAGTTTGCTGCGTCTGCCTCAGAAAAAGAGGAAGCGTCTCATCTTACTATTGGCACCAAGCATGTTGAAGATTTAGCGCCTATTGCTTCTAGTGCTCCTCCGGCCGAGGAACCTAATAAACAAGTACCTGTTGCTAAACCTGAAGCTCCAAAAGAAGAGCCTAAACCTGCTGCACCAAAAGCGGAAGCTCCGAAACCAGAAGAGCCAAAGGCACCAGAAGAACCAAAGGTAGAAGCTCCGAAACCTCCTGTAGTAGAAGAAAAACCAGTCCCCGTTAAAAAGGATGAGGCACCTGCTAAAAAGGAAGAAACCCCTGTTCAGGAAAAGTCTGGGTTAAAAATATTAGGAAAGATTGACCTTGATAAGGACAAGAAAAAAGAAGCTCCTAAAGCCACTGTTGTCGAAAAACCAGTGAAGGAAGAACCAAAAGCTCAAGAAAAACCTGCAGAAGAAGTAGCCGCACCTGACAAGGTGATTGAGGCAAGGGCAGATTCTTTAAGAGGCTTGAAGGTGGTTGGAAAAATTAAATTGCCTGACCCTCCGAAAAAGAACAAACCTGACGACAAGAAAAAAACAGGCGCTGGGGCTGATTCAAAAAGACCTAGAAAACGTATTCCATCTAAATTTGAACGTCCTAATAGACCAGGGACTCCAGGCACTTCAGGTGGGCCAGGAACTGGGCCTTCAAGAGGTGGACAAAGAGGTGGGCCGCCAAGTAGAAGTAGAGTTCCTAAGGAAGAACTTACCGATAAGCAAATCCAAGAACAGATTAAAGAAACCCTTGCACGCTTAAGTGGTGGTGGTAAAGGCGGAAGCAAAAGCCGATCCAAATATCGTAAAGAGAAGCGTTCTGCAGTTGCTGAGGCAGCAGAGGAAAAAATGCTCCAAGAACAAGAGGATAGTAAAGTCCTAAAACTAACTGAGTTCATCTCAGCGAGTGATCTTGCGAGTTTAATGGGTGTGACTGTCAATGAGGTTATCTCTACTTGCATGTCTCTTGGAATGTTCGTTTCGATCAACCAAAGATTAGATGCAGAGGCAATTACCATTATTGCAGATGAGTTCGGATATGATGTTCAATTTACTTCTGCAGATGAAGATGTTGATGTTTTAGAAGCAGTCGATGAGTCCGAGGATTTATTGGATAGAGCTCCTATCGTTACCATTATGGGTCACGTTGACCATGGTAAGACATCCTTGCTTGATTATATCCGTGACGCAAATGTGACTGCAGGTGAAGCCGGTGGTATTACCCAACACATTGGTGCATACGATGTAATGACCAAAGCAGGTAAAAAAATAGCATTCCTTGATACACCGGGTCACGAAGCTTTTACAGCGATGCGTGCGCGTGGTGCTAAAATCACAGATGTAGTAATTATCGTAGTAGCAGCTGACGACAACGTGATGCCTCAAACAAAAGAGGCAATCAATCACGCCCAAGTAGCTGAAGTGCCTATTGTAATTGCGATTAACAAAATTGATAAGCCAAACGCCAACTCTGACAAAATCAAAGAGGAGCTTTCTCAAATGAATATCCTTGTTGAGGATTGGGGCGGTAAATATCAATGCCAAGAAGTATCGGCAAAAACCGGTGAAGGCATTGACGAATTATTGGAAAAAGTATTGCTGGAAGCTGAATTACTTGAGCTCAAGGCAAATCCTAATAAAAATGCTGTAGGAACTGTAATTGAAGCTTCTCTTGATAAGGGAAGAGGTTACCTATCTACGGTAATGGTTCAGGGTGGTACTATGAAGATTGGAGATGTTGTATTAGCAGGGTCTCATTTCGGAAAAGTGAAAGCCATGTATGACCACAGAGGAAACAGACTCGAAAAAGTCGGTCCTGCAACACCAGTTCAAATGCTGGGATTGGATGGAGCACCTCAAGCTGGTGATCGTTTTAATGTGATGGATACTGACCGCGAGGCCAGAGAAATTGCTAATAAACGTGAGCAAATCATGCGTGAACAAAGTGTTCGTACTAAGAAACACATTACGCTGGACGAGATTGGTAGACGTCTTGCCGTTGGAAACTTTAAGGAGCTTAACGTAATCGTAAAAGGTGACGTAGACGGTTCTATTGAAGCATTGGGTGATTCATTACTAAAACTTTCTACAGAAGAAGTTCAAGTGAACATCATTCATAAAGCGGTAGGTCAGATTTCTGAGTCGGATGTATTACTTGCAAGTGCCTCTGATGCAATCATCATTGGTTTCCAAGTGAGGCCTTCTGGTGGTGCAAGAAAAATTGCAGAAGCCGAGGAAATCGAAATCAGATTATACTCTATCATCTACGATGCTATTAATGAGCTCAAAGATGCAATGGAAGGTCTACTTGAGCCGACTGAGAAAGAAGTTATCACGGGTAACATCGAAGTACGTGAAGTCTTCAAGATTTCGAAAGTGGGTACCGTTGCAGGTTGTTATGTAACTGATGGATTCGTGAAGCGAAACAATCAGATTCGACTAATCAGAGATGGTATAGTAGCCTACACGGGTAACATCGGTCAATTGAAACGTTTCAAAGACGATGTAGCTGAAGTGAAATCAGGTTACGAATGTGGTTTGAGCATTAAGAGCTTCAACGATATTGTCGAAGGTGATATCATCGAAGGATTCGAAATTCAAGAAGTGAAGAGAACTTTATAAAAGTTCTAAATCGATATATTGAACCCTGACTCTAACAGTCAGGGTTTTTTTATGCAAAACATATTACTATTTATCATTTGGGGGAACATCGCCATCCTCGCTCTAGGACTGATCAGCCCTTGGCGGGCACTCTGGTGGATGAGCAAACAGAACCGACTCTTGGTGCTGAAGTATTATGGTAGTTCGTTATTGATCCTGTCGAGCATCTATTTTCTCACATAAGATCAATTGCTTTCCTGATTGATCAGTAGCTCCAAAAAGATATTGATCACCTCCCTCTTTTAGGCCACTCTTCTTTCTAATTTGTGCCACCGTCATAGGGAAGTTTCGGACGGTGATATTCGCCTTCATTTCCGGGAAATGATGTTTCAAGACCTTCTTGTTTAAGGAAATCTTGTCGAGTACACGGAAGGTGCGTCCTGGGAAGCCTTCGATCAAATCAGAAGATGTGTATAGATGCGTGTTAACTTCTAGCTTCTTCAATCCAAACGCATTACCAATAGTTTTAAAGGCCCCAGCCTTCAGAATAGAAGCGTTCGGTTCGTAAAGGTATGCTTGTACTTCATTAAAGCTTGAAGTGGCCCTTTCTTCAGCATCAAAAGTGAAGTCAAACACCTCCTTGTTATTGCCTTTTAGGTTAATGCAATGAATCTGAGGGGTACGTTCAGAATTATTATCTAGTAAGAAAACCAGTTCTTTAACTTCGTTTGCAACTGCGATCACGTGAACCTTAGCCACTGAACCCAATTGCTGAATAGCTCCTTTAATATCAAGCAAAGGCGATGTCTTAAGCATGACTTGCTTTGCTTTTGACAATAGTTTAGGAAGTAAAGAAATTACATTTGGCTCGCAGTCTTCGAGCCTAACTACCTTTTCATTATGGTCGTCTCTCCTGGCTGGATCTAAATAGATCAGATCAAAATTGTCTTGGCTAGTTAAAAATTCTTCCGATTGCCCATGGTGTGCTTCAAAACCAGTAAGACCTAATAGGTTGAAATTATATTTAGCATGCTCTACCAGTTCGGCTTGTCTTTCTACGTAATGAGCCTTTGAAAACTTCTCCGAAAGAAATGCAAAATCAACACCGAAGCCTCCTGTCAAGTCGATCATTTGTAGTCCTGCATTAATCAAACTCATTTTATACCGAGCGGTATTTTCTGAAGAACATTGCTCCATTGATAGTACTGGAGGGTAAATCAGACCACGTGTTTTAAACCAAGAAGGGAGCTTAGTCTTGGCCTTTCGCTTTGCTTGAATTTGCTCAACAATGAGCTTCATTGGCCAATCGGGGTAATGATTGGCTTTTAGCATTAATGATGAAGGTTCATCATAAAGATGATCCTTTATGAATTCTTGAATTTCCGGTTTGGTGAGCTGATTAATCAAACGGATCGCATTTGCTTCTGCAAATATTCAACGATCTGAACAGCATTGGTCGCTGCTCCTTTTCTAAGGTTATCAGCTACTACCCACATGTTCAATGTATTTGGCTGACTCTCATCTCTTCTCAGTCTACCGACAAAGACTTCGTCCTTTTTATGCGCTGTCAGCGGCATAGGATAAAGGTTTTTGCTTGGATCATCTTGAAGGATAATTCCTTCCGTATTGCCCAAGATTTGTCTCACTTCGGCTAACTCAAAGTCTTCCTTAAACTCAACATTGATCGCTTCTGAATGACCTCCCATGGTGGGAATCCGTACAGTGGTTGTTGTAATCGCAATTGTATCATCACTGAAGATTTTCTTCGTCTCGTTGATCATCTTCATCTCTTCTTTGGTGTAACCGTTCTCTTGGAAGACATCTATGTGAGGCAACGCATTCATATCAATCCTATGAGGATAGCACATTTCTCCGACTAAGCCATTGCGCTCATTCATCATTTGATCTACCGCAGCTTTACCAGATCCTGTTACGGACTGATAGGTGGATACAACAATTCTTTTAATCCCAAATCGTTCTCTCAAGGGTGCTAAAGCAACCACCATTTGAATAGTTGAGCAATTGGGGTTGGCGATAATCTTATCGTCAGCTGTCAATTGATCGGCATTAATCTCTGGTACAATCAATTTATGATCAGGACTCATTCTCCAAGCAGAAGAGTTGTCAACTACTGTGGTACCTACTTCAGCAAACTTAGGAGCCCACTCCAGAGAAGTGCTTCCGCCAGCTGAGAAAATGGCAAAATCGGGTTTGAGAAGAACTGCATCTTCCAAAGTAATAATGGTGTATTCTTTACCCTTAAATATCTTCTTTGTACCTGCAGACCTAGCAGATGCCACCAGATACAATTCATCAAATTGAAGATTTCTCTCTTCTAAAACTTCTAGAATCTCTCCTCCTACAAGTCCTGTCGCTCCAACAACGGCAATTTTCATTTCTATCTCTTTACGCTTATTAATTAGTTCGTATAATTCAAGTTTCTTATATTAAAGTAACAATTAACACACATGAGGTTTATACTGAGCATCTTATTCGTGCTATGCACAAATATACTGTTAAGTCAGGTCAACAGTTTTCCCTATACGGAAAGTTTCGAGCAATCGTTTAACACGGGCAGTAATGTAGATTTTATAATCAACTGGAAAGGTAATACGGTTGCCGCTAGCAATAGGATCTTTGCGGGAAGTGATCCAAGAACAGGTAATCAATCGCTAAATATTATTCCAACCTCAAGCTTTAAGGGCACCACCGAAATCTCCTTAAACCTTTCTGAAATCAACAATCCTAAAATTTCATTCTATGCTTTCTCAAAGCAAAATGGCTCCTCCACATCCTCTCGTCCGATACTATTAAGCTTCTCTACTTCCATAGATGGAGGAGTAACATATACAACGCCTGTACCCATCGGAGATGCAACCACTTTTCCCAATAACGACTCAACAGCGTATGCGCAATACACCTACGAATTGCCTGCTGAAGCGAGTGGAATCCCCAATGTGATTGTAAAAATGGTTGCAGAACGAGGAAGCGGATTGGGGTCTTCTGCAGAGTTGGTTATTGATGACTTTTTAATTGAAAGTCAAGTACTGCCGCTCGCGTTGACCTCCGCCAAGGCAGAGACTCATCGAACTGTACTTTTGAAGTTTAACCAGGCAATTATAAAGGCCTCGGCCGAAAACAGTACGAACTATACTATTGATAATGGCATCACGATTGGCGAAGCGTTACTGATCGATCCAAATACGGTTCAGCTCCTCACTTCTACCCTTTCAAATGGACCTTACGAAGTAGCCGCTTTCGGTATAGGAGAGGCTTCCACTAACACACTCTCTGATACCTTAAAGGCCAGCTTTTCCTTTATTGAACCGCTTCAAGTTATTGCCCTTAGCATAATTGATAAGCAGACCATAGAATTGGAATTCAACCTTGATCTAGACACAGCTGCAGCAAAAATTTCTGATTACTATTCCATAAGTCCAGACATTGGTCATCCATTACACATTGCGTTAGATGAAAGTATAAAAAGCAAAATAACACTCTCTCTAGCGGAACCTCTCGAAGAAGAAACTTATGTGCTTGTGATGAACGGGCTAAGAGACAAATCGGCTTTGGCATTCGCTGAAAACTTAAGGGTGTCGTTTAACTATTTACCACTAGGAGTCTCTGAGCTATCCGTAGTTTCTGCCACAGAGATTGAGCTCACTTTTAATCAAAAAATTGAGGATAGCAGTGCCCAATTATTAGCCAACTACGGATTCAATTTTGATATTCAACCGATACTCCTCTCAAAATCCGATAGCCTCATCAACATAAGGCTCAATCGCCCACTGGTAAATAATACGTATACAATCAGCATAAATAATGTCACGAACCTCAGCGGTAATGCTAAGGCCGAAAGCCTCCAAGTACCTTTTAAATATGAAACCGCAACACTTCCACGCCAGCTCATTATCAATGAAATATTTGCCGACCCATCGGGAGATCACGAGCCAGACCCGACCGTACTACCAAACGAAAGTAACGATGAGTACATAGAGTTGCTTAATAACACCCCGAATACCATAAACCTTAAGGGTTTTCAGTTATCAGGTGGAACTATAGGTGATTTTGTAGTTGGCCCATTCGACTACATGATTCTTACGGCAAACAGTAATTTGAGTCTATTTCAAGCCTTTGGCGATGTGGCAGGTGTCTCATCTTGGAACAGTCTGAGTAACAATGGCGAACAAATAATATTGACAGACAACCTTGGGAATGTAGTTGATAGCCTCACTTATGATAAGTCTTGGTACCAGAGTAGTGATAAAGCTGATGGTGGTTGGTCTATTGAGCAAATCAATCCTACGCCTTCTTGTATTGGCGCCCATAACTGGAGTAGTTCTTCTGACCCAAAGGGTGGTACACCTGGCAAGCAGAACGCTATCTATGACCCTTCGCCTGACATTATCGCACCAGAAGTGAATGCCCTCCAAGTCATTAATGACACAACCCTTCAAATAAATTTCAATGAGACGATGGACACCTCCACGCTCATAGATAGCAACTTCTCTTTATCCAGCGGAGTATCAGTGCTGAACATTACAGTGGCAAACCAACTGGGGACGGAAGTTTATATTCATCTCACTGAAAAATTTGAAGCTGGTTTGGTTCATGGCATCAGGCTGTCAAATGTGATGGATTGTGCGGGTAACGCCATTGAAGACATCACACTCGACTTCCTTGTCGGGGCCAGCCCCAACCTACATGATCTCATTATTACAGAAATCATGGCAGCTCCTTCTCCATCGCAAGGCCTACCAGAAGTGGAGTATTTAGAGCTTTACAACCCCTCAAATAAGGTGCTTTCCATAGCGGGCACTATACTGGCTGATGCTATTAATACCACCATCTTAGATGACTACAGCCTTTGGCCAAATGAGTACTTAATACTAACACCTAATTCAACCGCGCATCAATTTGATGCATTTGGACAAGTTTTAGGTGTAAGTAATTGGGTAAGCCTAAATAATAGTGAAGACAAACTCTCACTCTTCAACAGCCAAGGAGAGCTCATTTACACCGTCAGTTATTCGGATGCTTGGTATAGAAGTAGCATCAAAAGTGATGGCGGTTTCTCTTTAGAAATGATAGATCCCACCTTCCCCTGTCTGGAGGAATCCAACTGGACTGCATCAGAAAGTACGGCTGGAGGTTCTCCTGGGAAAATCAACTCCGTGGATAACTCCAACCCCGACCTGTTAGGTCCAAAACTTGTGCAAGCCATTGCAATTAATGCCTCCACGATACAACTACGGTTCAATGAAAAGCTGAATACTTCAGCCATTCAGCCCAGTCATTTTAGTGGTAGCCTAGACCTAAGTTTCATTGCCATGGCGATGAATGAAGATGAAAGATCTCTTCAGTTGACAACTGATAACGACCTCGTTGAAAACACTGTCTATGAAATCACTGCCAATAGTATTTCTGATTGTAGTGGAAACTTAATCCGCGAGAGTGATAATGCTATAGACCTCATCATAGCGGCTGAAGCCAAGCCTCGTGATATCGTAATCAACGAAATTTTATTTAATCCGAAAAGTGGAGGAGCTCGATTTGTAGAGATTTACAATAACTCTACAAACTATATCAACTTAAGCGGATGGTCGCTCGCTGGCTTAACCAATTCGAGAATCTTGACAGAGGAAAATCTATTTATGCCGCCTTCGACCTATTACACGATCACTAATGATGCTAGCGTGCTTTCAAGCCAATACCCAAATGCTCAATCCGACACTTTTATAAAGCTGACCTCAATGCCAAGTCTACCTTCTGACGAAGGGCAGGTATCGCTCATCAACCCAAGTCAAATTGAAATTGATGCCTTTTCTTATAATGAAGACTATCATTCTCCATTGCTTTCAGACTTAAAAGGAATCTCCTTAGAACGCATAAAATTCTCTGGACAATCTGAGGATCCTAACAACTGGTTTTCCGCATCCTCCACAGAGTATTCCGCAACACCAGGCTATGAAAACTCACAATCTCGTTCCCGCGAAGTACAAACTGGTGAAATAAGTGTGGCGCCATTAGTCTTCTCCCCTGAATCCTCCAATGGGGCTAATTTCGTTACTATAAATTATTCGTTTCAAACGCCAGGAAATACGCTGAACATAAAAATAGTTGATGCGGAAGGTAGAATGATCTTAGAACTTGGCCAAAACGTCATTGCTGGTAAAGAAGGCTTTCTTACTTGGAATGGAACTACTCATCAAGGAAGTAAAGCGCGGATAGGATATTACATGGTGTTATTAGAAATTATCTCCCCAACCGGAGAGATCAGATACTCCAAAAACAAAGTAGTCGTTGGCACACAGTTTTAAGTCCAGCCTACTCTTCATCCGTCAAAATTAACTATAGCAAAATTATCTATTATAGATTTTGTCAGGTGCCTAATATTTCTTGTGCAATTATGGAGAAGATAAAATTTTTCTTAACTATATTCAGACCATAGCCACAACCTAAAAGTTACAACTAATATGAATTGCTTAATTAATGAAACCATTGATCGCTATTTGCGAAGAGGCCGCAGGGTCGAAGTCATAGCCCGCTACATGAGTATGCGTTATCGGGTAAGCATAGAGGCATCTGCTCTGACCAAAAGAATGCAATTAATAAACATTAGCTAATAAGATTTAAAGACTCCAAAAGAGTCTTTTTCTTTTTTATTGAACACATTTGGTATAAATCTGTATGCTCAAAACATCTATGCATTAAATAGCACTTTTTACCAAATGAACTATTGCATAGTACAAGGATCAAAAAACATAGTTATACTTTGCAAATGAACAAGGCAGCCTTATTTTTGTGAAAAATTTTACTCAAAAACTTTATATAGTATGAGCAGTTCTGAGAAGACAAAGTATTCAGGAAGTGAACTTCAAGAGTTTGAAGCACTGATCATGAAAAAAATTGATGCTGCTAAAGCTGAGTTAACCGAACTGAAGCGCAGCTTGACTAAGAGTGGTGACTCTGGTGATGACATTTCCAACAACTCGACAAAAGTACTTGAAGATGGTGCTGACACCATGGAGAAAGAAAACCTGAATCAACTTGCTGCTAGACAACAAAAGTTCATCGCCAACCTAGAAAACGCGTTGATTAGGATTAAGAATGGTACTTATGGAATTTGCATAGATACAGGAAAACTAATTTCGAAAGAAAGGTTAATGGCAGTTCCACACACGATGCATTCGATAGAAGCAAAACTTTCACAAAGGAAGTAGTGGACTTTCTAGTCCAGCATATCGAAGCGCTCATATTCTGTGCACAAAAACCAATCAGACTCATTGAGTTGAAGGCGTGTCTTACAGAAATGTTCGAAGCGGATGTTCCTGAAAAAGATATTGAAAAAGCAATTGAGCAACTCGTTGAAAAATATAGTAACGATAACTTTTCATTCGAGGTAGTCAAAAGCGGAGGTGGTTATCAATTCTTAACCAAGCCATCTTACCAAACAAGTATTGGCATTCTATTGAAGCAACAGTCTAAGAAGAGGCTGTCTACTTCCGCTCTAGAAACGCTGTCTATCATAGCCTACAAACAACCTACCACGAAGTCGGAATTAGAACAGATAAGGGGTGTTAATTGTGATTATTCCGTACAAAGGCTTTTAGAAAAAGAGCTTATTGAAATTAAAGGGAAATCCGAAAATGTTGGGCGCCCTATACTATACGGCACTTCAGATCAATTTATGGACTATTTTGGCATTAACGATTTGAAAGATTTGCCTACTCCAAAGGACTTCGCTACGCCAGACAATGAAATAGGCTCTCCAGAAAAAGAGGGAGAGAATCCAAGCGCTGAATAATTAGCTACCTTTGTCGAAATCCAGTAGTGATACTGCATACATATGACAAATAAGAATTTCAAACCAAAGAAGAAGCGAAGCAATACTAAGGTTAGCAAAAAGCCAGAGTATAAACATAAGTCGCTTCAACAGCCCACTGAACAAACTGAGGCCACTAGGCTCAACAAATACATTGCGAATTCAGGTGTCTGTTCAAGACGCGAGGCCGATAAACTCATCGAAAAAGGCGAAATAACCGTTGACGGAAAAGTAGTCAAAGAGATGGGCTATCAGGTTCAACCAGGACAGGTAGTTCTACATGAGAAAAACGTTTTAAAACCAGAAAAACAGGTCTATGTGTTGCTCAATAAACCCAAAGGGTTTATTAGCACGACTTCAGATCCCGAAGGGCGTAAAACGGTCATGGACCTTGTTGCCAAAGCTTGTCCTGAACAAATTTTTCCTGTAGGCAGGCTTGACAGAGGAACAACTGGGCTTTTACTGTTTACCAATGATGGTCAATTGTCTAAAAAGCTCACCCAGCCGAAGCATCAAATAAAAAAAATATATCAAGTCAGTTTGAACAAACCGATCACTCAAAGTGACTTTAATCAGATATTAGAAGGGCTTACTTTAGAAGACGGAAAAGTCACTGTAGACGACCTAGCCATTGTCGATGGGGACAATACAACCCTAGGAATAGAAATACATTTAGGGAAAAATAGGATCGTTAGGAGAATATTTGAGCACCTGGGGTACACCGTTGAAAAACTCGATCGAGTAGTCTATGGCGGGCTGACCAAGAAAGACCTTCCAAGAGGGAAATGGCGTTTTCTGACTGAAAAAGAAGTGCTTTGGATAAAATAAAATAGTATGCATGCATACTATTTTACCTTTCGTTATTATATTCGCAAGGCTTATGCAAACGATTTCGAGGAGTGTAAATAAAAAAAGCCTCTCAAAAAGAGAGGCTTTTGGTGTGGTGCTGAGTGGATTCGAACCACCGACTCACGGATTTTCAGTCCGATGCTCTACCAACTGAGCTACAGCACCCTGAAACGGAGGACAAAAGTATATAAAAAGTTAAACCGTGCAAAACATTTTTAATAAATTCAAAACTGATTACAAGACTAACAGCTACTAGCACATAATATGGAGTTTCTACCTCAAATAGCCTTTCTAATTATCGTTGCCATTGCATCATTCTTTCTCTTCAAAAGAATTACGAGAATTAGAAAAAATATCTTCTTAGGAAAACCTTCTGGAAGGACAGATAGACCATCCGAAAGATGGAAGACAATGCTACTTGTTGCTTTCGGCCAACAAAAGATGTTTAAGCGTGTAGTGCCCGCATTTCTACACTTTTTGATCTATGCTGGTTTTCTAGTCATCAACTTAGAAGTTTTGGAATTCGTAATTGATGGGCTTGCAGGTACACATAGAATTTTCGCTCCTTTTCTAGGTGACTTCTACACCGTGTTGATCAACGTCTTTGAGTTTTTAGCGGTTGCAGTTCTATTCTCATGTGTTGCTTTCTTGGTGAGAAGAAATATCATGAAAGTCAAGCGTTTTTCTGGCGAAGAGATGCGCAAATGGCCAACACTTGATGCCAACTTAATATTGGTTATTGAAATCGTTTTGATGTTTGCCATATTAACCATGAATGCTACGGATATGCTTATCCAAGGACAGGACGATCATTATGCACAAACCAGCACCTTCTTCTTTAGTAGCTTCTTAGTTCCCCTATTTGAAGGCATGAGCGTTTCTACACTCATTTTTGTTGAACGTTTCGCTTGGTGGTTCCACATTGTTGGCATTCTGGGCTTTGCCATTTACGTCACCTATTCAAAACACCTTCATATCGCGATGGCCTTTCCAAACACATGGTATTCTAACTTGGAGGAGAAAGGTAAGATCGAGAACATGCCAGTAGTGACAAATGAAGTTAAAATGATGCTTGGTATGCAAGCTGAGGGATCTAATGAACCCCCTGCTGAAATTGCAAGGTTCGGAGCAAAAGATGTAAATGACCTGAGCTGGGTTAACATAATGAACGCCTACTCTTGTACTGAGTGTGGCAGATGTACCTCTCAATGTCCAGCAAACATGACGGGCAAGAAATTATCTCCTAGAAAAATCATGATGGCAACACGCGATCGTGCAGAAGAAGTTGGTGCTAGCCTAGAAAAGGGAGGCAAGGGCTTAGAGGATGGCAAGTCGTTATTAGGAGACTATATTACAAAAGAAGAGATCAACGCGTGTACCAGCTGTAATGCGTGCGTAGAGGCCTGCCCAATTAACATTGACCCACTCGCGATAATACTAGAGATGAGACGATATGTGTCGATGGAAGAATCTGCAGCACCTGCCTCATGGAATGGTATGTTCCAAAACATTGAAACGAGTTTCTCTCCATGGAAATTCGCACCGACAGATAGGTTCAAGTGGGCCGAAGACTTAAATAAAGAATCGAAATAAATCTGAAATAATGAGTGATCAGCAATTGACAGTGCCAACTATGGCAGAAATGACGGCCAAAGGAGAATCTCCAGAAGTGTTATTCTGGGTAGGTTGCGCAGGTTCGTTTGACGATAGATATAAAAAAGTAACGCTCGCCTTTATTAAAATCCTGAACAAGGTTGGCATCTCTTATGCCGTATTGGGAGAAGAAGAAGCTTGTACGGGTGATCCTGCACGAAGGGCTGGAAATGAGTTTTTATTTCAGATGCAGGCCATGTCCAATATTCAGGTGCTGGATGGCTACAATGTAAAGAAGATTGTAACAGCCTGCCCTCACTGCTTTAATACGCTAAAGAATGAATACCCAGAATTAGGTGGTAATTATGAAGTAATCCATCACTCAACCTTCCTTCAGCAATTGATCAATGAAGGAAAAGTAGGTCTAAAAGGTGGTGGAGAATTCAAAGGCAAGAAGATCACTTACCATGACTCATGTTATTTAGGCAGGGCAAACAACATTTACGATGCCCCTCGGGAAGTGCTAGAGGCGCTAGATGCAGAGTTAGTGGAAATGAAGCGTTGCCGTACGAAAGGCCTTTGTTGTGGCGCAGGTGGTGCTCAAATGTTTAAGGATGCTGAGGCCGGGGACAAAGAAGTCAACATAGAGCGTACTGAGGAGGCACTTGAGACCGGTGCCAATATCATTGCAGCGGGATGTCCTTTTTGCATGACAATGATGCGTGATGGTGTAAAATCAAAGAATAAAGAAGATAGCGTAGAAGTGATGGACTTAGCAGAACTCATTGCAAAAAACGAAGGACTCTAGGCTTTAGGTAGACAGTGCCCTATTAAGCTTGTCCCAATGAATTATCCTTTGGCCTAATCAGCCACAATGAAACAATTCACTGGAATTATTGTCTCTACTAATTGGTTACAAAAGACTACGAAACGACATTTGATTAATAACGTTGGTCTAGTCTTACCCCTTTTAAGAACATCTTTATGCTAAGCCCATTTGAAAAACTAAGTGCCGCCTCGAGGGTCTGGATTTATCAAGCAGATAAAACTTTGACTCAGGCAGATCAAGATGCTTTATTAACAGCTTCTGAGGAGTTCCTTTCGCAATGGGCGGCTCACGGTCAATCTTTATTGGCGTCCGCCACCATCAAGCATGATCATTTCCTAGTCATTGCCACGGACGAAGGCTTTAATATGGCGAGTGGTTGTTCCATTGACAGCTCTTTTCGTTTTGTTCAAGAAATGGGAAGTAAGCTAAAAATCAATTTCTTCGACAGGGCTAATCTAGCGTTCCTTGACAACGAGCAAGTTCACTTTATAGCAATGAAAGATATGAAGGCATCAATTGCGTCAGGGGTTATTGATAGTAATTCTTTATTCTTCGATAACAACCTTGGCA
>Ga0209119_1002787_pt1 | contig 15692 bp, 14 predicted proteins | sample COG_03_FD_184747 | JGI IMG/M metagenome (GOLD analysis project Ga0209119, IMG submission 184747) | Pelagic Microbial community sample from North Sea - COGITO 998_met_03 (SPAdes) (version 2) | ecosystem: Environmental > Aquatic > Marine > Neritic zone/Coastal water | place: Helgoland, sampling... | reverse complement strand
ATGGTAAGTGGTATATCTAAATATTGAATATTGTACTCATAGCGAAGGTCATTCACAGTGTCACTCGGAACACTATTAAAAACAAGTGGTTCAGTAACAGTGAATTTACTTTTGATGTTAGACAACATAATTTCAGCACTAATCCCATAGTTTGGTTTAAAATAATAATCTCCCATAATTCCATAACCAAATGCTACAGTAGTACCGTCATTCACTATATTCTTACTTGTGCCGCCTACCCAGCCAAAATTAGAAGACCCTTTTAGTCCAAATCTAAACTCACCTTGTGCAAAAGATAGTTGAGTTATAAGCATACCCAAAACTAATATTGTAATGTTTTTCATATTGATAATTATTTAATTCTACTTATTGCAAAGGTTATGCCTAAAAAATTAATACTTCTACACAAAGTTCTAATAATCTGCTTTCTTGCTACGCTCACCAGTTGCAAGGACAATGTTCACGTAAAAGATTTATCTAACATAGAGTTAGATATAAGCGTAACTCGCTTTGAACAAGCACTTTTCGAGTGCAATAGTGTGGATGATGTAAACCAACTAGCCACCCAATACCCTAAATTCTATACTACCTACACCCAGTCTATAGTGGCACCCAATGTACAAACTCCTGATGGCAATGCTGAAGATGTGGCAGTAAACCTATACAAATACATAGCAGATAAAGATATGTATAGACTATACGAAAAAACTCAGGAGGTTTTTGGAGATTTCGAGGAACAGAAGAAAGGGCTAAATAATCTCGCGAAATATATCCAAAGCTATTTCCCCGCTGAAAAGATAGAAAACACGACTACCTTTATATCTACCCTGCGTTATGGATCTGCGTACGACGCGGCAGACAAGCAATTTTTAGTAGGGCTAGACTTATATCTAGGGAGCGACTTTGAGGTATATTCTCTTATAGATCCGCAAAACTTTCCTGTGTATCGAGTGAAGAAATTTGAACCGTATAGAGTAGTACCCAACTGTGCTCAGACTTTTGCTAATTATATAGTAAAGGAGCATCCATCTTCTAATTTTATGGAACAAGCCATTTATGAGGGCAAAAAACTATATCTAATGGATTTATTGCTCCCAGAATATCACGATTCGCTCAAGATAAACTACCTAGCTGGGCAGCTAGAGTGGGCACAGGAAAAAGAGAGCGATATGTGGACCTATCTAATAGAGAAGGAAATACTCTTTAGCACAGATAAAAACGAGTACCAAAAACACTATTTCAACGATGCTCCATTTACTACTCCTTTTCAGAATGGTAGTAGCCCGCGAGTAGGTGCTTGGTTTGGCTGGCAGATAGTACGAGAGTATATGGATAAGAACCCAAACCTGACTATCCAAGATCTGATAGCAGACAAAAACCACCAAGCCATATTTCAGAAAAGCGGGTATAGACCGTAGTGTTTAAATTATTCGCTATAAGTTAGCCAGAGGAACTAATTTGATGTTTTTCCTGCTAATTTTATATGTCCATTTTTGGCCCATACTTGAAGTAACATAACCTATTACCTCTTCTCTTTCACGCTTTCCATTATATAAATAGTCGATAGATATATCGCAATCACCAATAATTTTGACCCACACAGTTGTACTTTCTCCTACTTCTAATTGGTCAATGTACCCGCCGCCACAGCCTACCACGTTTATATCCGTTATTTGATTCTCGGTATTATTCGTAAATGTTATTCTCATTGTTCCAAGTAACACAATTGCCACCCAACAGTAAAAGAGCATAACGGAAATATTTAAGAGTAGTAGCCCGCTAGTCTTTAGCAGCTTAGCTCGATTTTCGCTATCCGAGTTAGCACGAGCTAAAATAACAAATAGCAATATCAGATTTAGTATACCTACAAATACGACAAATGCATATCCAATAAAAAGAAGCATAAATGCAGAAGTGAAATAGTAAAGAGCAAAAATGACGGTCCCAATTAGGAAAGAAAATAATGCTGTTATTCTTCCTGTTTTTAAATATTTTTTCGAAGTTATTTTTGGCATCATATTTACTGCTATAAACTAAAACTTACCAATAATTCTCACCTAAAATTATACTCCCCCCCGGGCATTATCACGACCTCTGGAAGCTCATTGCTTTTCTCAAATAGATCATAACCCCTTTTAAGTTGACCCCAGAATTTATGTAGCGATTCTTCTTTGTATTGCTCCTTGAGTAGGCCATAGTTTTCGTCCGTTAGTCGTGTAGGGAAAATCTGAATAGGAATATCCGCTTGGCCCCCACTTCTAGCTTCCACACAGAAAACATAAACTTCCTTAATCCACTCATCCGTAATAGGAATACAGCCTATTGTGTTACATCCTCCGTGGATGAAAATCATACCACCCGGACTTTTCTTATCTGCAAATACAGAATCACTCGCATTAGGGTAATCTACCTTAAGAGATAAGAAGAAGGCACTCTCATGATTGAACTTGCTTATGTTATAAAAACCCTCAGGTATTTGTTTATCGCCTTCTTTTCGTTTTGGGCCAAGCTCACCTATGTTCTGACAAAACTTATAGGTGGCGATAAGCTGGTAGGTAGAATCTTCCTTATTCTTAGCCCACACTTCTAGATCCTCTTCAAACTTGAAAGCTCTAATAAACATATCAAACCCAAAGTGGCTTACCTCCTTGGCTTTGAGCTTAGCAAACACATCTTCCCCTTTTTCTTGATAAGCTTGCAACACGCGATAGTGTTCGAGTTGTAGGTCTTTGAAACTAGGTTCTTCTTCTGATGAAAATGACATGAGTACAAGTAAAATTAAACTGAGCAGTGCGATTCGCATATTCCGCTACAAAGGTAAAATTATTCGGACTTGGCCCACCTAAAGCTGCAATTTTCTCCTGCTACAAAAAGTTGAATAATGTAATTACCAGCCGCAAGTTCTTCTTGGCTAATGAACAACTCCTTTTCGAATGGCACATCGTACATTTTCACACCCATTATAGAATAGATATGTAGTTCTGCTTTTGCTCTTTTCTGCAACTTTATATGCAGCGTGGTGCTTGTTTGTTTTACTTCAAAACTGGAACTAAACAGATCGTCTAAGCTAGCATTGATTTTGGCCAAATCTAATAGGTACAGCTTATTCCCAATAATAAAGAGTTCGTCTGAAATGAAAATTTTATCTGAAGATGCACCAAATACAATGGCTTCCTTTTGAGAAAAACCCACGTCATACGTAGTCCAAGATAGGCTCCCCAAAGGTGCCGAGTTAAAAGCCGGAGCCAAATGTACTTTGCCACTAGTGAGTAGCACCAGCGAATCATTTCGTATGTCTGCTCCAGTTATCCATCCTGCTTCCTTGCTCATAGCTGTAAACTGCACACTATCCCTAAGTTGAGCCACGTATTCTCCTGGCTCATCGGGCAGTACATACATATAACACCACCCATCGTACGGACTCGTTCTATTCTTGGTAAATAAGTATATGCTATCCTTATACCAGAGCATCGCTTCACAGTCAAAATTAAGCGAATCAGATTCTGGCGGAAAAGTAGTCTGATTACTATACGTATATGAGATAGTATCTACAGTAATCTCATTACTAGCTATAGTCTCGGGATTCACTGATTTGTATATCTTTAGGTTTTGCCGGTTATTGCTATTATTTCCTATATCGCCTATGTACAGATTCCCTTCTGTATCTTGAGCTAGGTCTTCCCAGTCGGCATTAGATGCATTGAGCACAGTCACCGTGCTATAGTCATTATTTACGGTATCGTATCTGTGGAGTAATGGGGCATTTCCCCCATCATTTATAAAATAGAGAATGCTATTAGGGTAAAAGGCTAAACCCGAATTTTCCTTCAAAGCATCTGGCAAAGTCCTAAGTGTAGAAACCCGCTGAGCAGTGGCTGCGAACGAACCAACTAGCAAAAACACTATATATGCGATAAATCTACCCACTTTCGGTTTCAATATTACCTATTTTTGCCCGAAAGTGAGCGGAACATTATATATAGTACCTACACCTATTGGCAATCTGGCAGATATAACCTACCGAGCAGTAGAAATATTGGGCACTGTGGATGCGGTGCTGGCAGAAGATACGAGGCAGACTAAAAAACTACTAGACCATTACAATATTGAGAAAAAGTTAATTCCTTTTCATCAGCACAATGAGCATAAAAACTTGCAAATGGTTATCTCGAAACTACAAGCTGGAGAAAACTTTGCTGTATGCTCAGATGCAGGAATGCCGGGCATCTCAGATCCTGGATATCTGCTCATAAGAGAAGCAATAGCCCATGACCTACAGGTAATCACACTCCCAGGTGCCGTAGCCGCCATAGTGGCTTTGGTCAATTCTGGATTGCCTTGTGATACTTTCGTGTACGAAGGATTTTTACCTCACAAAAAAGGAAAGCAAACTAAGATTCTGAATTTGCTAGAAGAGAAACGAACTACCATTTTTTATGAAAGTCCGCACCGCATCGTAAAAACGCTGGTTATGATAAAAGAGCTTTTGGGAGAAGAACGAAAAGTGTGTATCGGAAGAGAGCTAACTAAAAAATTTGAAGAACACATACGAGGAACCGTTACTGAGGTGTTAGCCCATTTCGAATTGAAAGATCCTAAAGGAGAATTTGTGCTACTAGTAGGCGGATATGATTCAAAATAGAAAACTAAAACTCACGCTACTCACGCTGCTACCAGGAATCCTCTTTTGGCTGGCTTGGCCTCCTAGAGATTTATTTTTCTTGGGCTTTATAGCTTTTGTCCCTTTGCTGCTTTTAGAGAAAGAAACGCACAACACCAGACGTAGTGGATGGATCATGTATGCTGCTCTACTCTTTTGGAATATTATACTCTCGTGGTGGGTGTACTACGCCGAAGCACCTAATAGCGTGACTCACAGTCTATTAATCACCTTTGTGATGATGGCTGCCAATGCAGCGGTCATGTACCTACCGTGGTGGGGATATCGCAAGGCACGAAAGATATTAGGAGATGGCAAAGCACTTCTTGTCTTTGTGATGCTCTGGCTCGTATTCGAGCATCTGCATCTTAATTGGCAGATCACGTGGCCATGGTTTACACTGGGCAATATCTTTGCCAAGCACAATGAAGTAGTTCAGTGGTATGAAATCACTGGGACTCTCGGCGGAAGCCTTTGGGTACTCTGGGCTAATGTTTTGATATTTAAAACAGTAACATCAGAAAGTAAAAAATGGACCACTTGGTTGAAGCCTGCTTTGGTAATTATTGTTCCTATGTTGATTTCGATTCCATTTTACTTTTCTGCTTTTGAACGATTCTTTATGTATGAATCTGACGAATATGAGACCATCCTTGTTCAGCCCAACATAGACCCAAACCTAAAATGGGAAGATGGGCAGAAGGTGAGTAACCTTAAAAAGATGCTGGCCATGGCAGAGAAGGAAATCACTCCAAATACTGAGTACGTAGTAATGCCTGAGACTGCTGTAGTAGAATATGTGGATGAAGATCAGATGGACAATTTTGAAAGTGTACGCTTGCTCAAAGCATTTGCTAAAAAGCATCCTCAGATCCACATCATCACGGGAATATCTACTTATAACTGGTATGATAAAGGAGAGAAAATGCAGCCTACAGCTCGTGAAACTAATGGACAATACTATGAAAGCTATAACACAGCTATGGAAGTAAGTCCAAGTGGCGAGACAGACCTTTATCATAAAATGAAACTAGTACCAGGTGCGGAAAAAATGCCGTATCCAGAAGTACTTTCCTTCTTAAAATTCCTTCAGTTAGACTTAGGTGGGATAAGTGGAAGTCTCGGCAGAGATCCGTATCCTAAAAACTTTGATGCAGGAGATAAACCAGACGTAGCTCCGCTGATATGCTACGAGAGTGTATTCCCAGGACACGTAGCTGACTTCACCCGTAGAGGTGCCGAGATACTCCTCGTCATTACCAATGATGGCTGGTGGCAAGATACAGATGGCTATAAGCAGCATATGTACTATGCATGCTTGCGAGCCATAGAAAATAGACGTGAAGTATTGCGTAGTGCCAACACCGGTATCTCGTGTAGGATTGATGAACTCGGCCAAATACAAGAACGCACCGAGTGGTGGGAACCTACTGTACTAAAAGTCAAAGCAAAGAAACAGACGAGGCTTACTTTCTACAGCCGTTACGGTGACTACATAGGTAGGTTTGCTAGTTTTATAGGCATCTTCTTTCTCATAGGAATGCTTGTAAAAAGCATTACCCTACCAAAAAAAGGAATAGTAGAACACAACAAGCATTCACTGCGTAAATGGAAGTAAGAAACATAGGACTAACAGCATATTCTGCAGCCTTGCAAGTGCAACAGCAAGTGCACGGGGAGGTTTTAACTGAGGGAAATGACACCCTAATTCTATGTGAGCATCCACATGTATATACTTTCGGTAAAAGTGCCGACAGAAATAATCTAATAGTCAGTCCTGAATTTCTGATAAAAATAGAAGCTGAAGTATACGAGACAGATCGCGGTGGAGACATCACATATCACGGACCTGGACAGTTGGTAGGTTACCCTATTATTAATCTCAGAAAACACGGAGTTGGAGTGACGAAGTACGTAGCCACACTAGAACAAAGCATTATAAATGCTCTTGCTACATTTGAGATACTAGCATATCAGATAGAAGGACTTACTGGAATATGGGTAGGACAAAAAGGAAGCGAAAGAAAGATAGGTGCTATAGGAATTAGGGTAAGAAACGGAGTGAGTATGCACGGCTTTGCACTTAATGTAACTACCGATTTATCCTACTTTCAACACATAGTACCTTGTGGCATTACAGATAAAAATGTGACCTCTATACACCAAGAAATAGGCAGGGGAACTATCACAGAATTTGCCGATGCCTTCCTAAATAGTTTTAAAACTGAATGGCAAAAAGCTTTAGCTTTGTAATACTAAAGAGCTTAGAGAATGAACATAATAAAGAAGATAGTTCTGTGGATTATTGGCCTTACTATAACAGGTGCCATCTTAGTAATACTTTTCGCGTTATTTGGCAACTATAGCTCGGGAGAGCGTGCAGGTCAAGTTATCAAAATGAGTAAGAAAGGATATGTATTTAAGACCAATGAAGGACAACTAAATACAGGAGAGATACAGCAAGGAATATGGAATTTCTCTGTAAAAAAATCTGAACCTGAGCTCCTAGAAAAGCTACGGAGTGCTATGAATAATGGCAAACGTGTAACGCTACATTATGACGAAAAATACGTCCAGATTTCCTTTTTAGGTGACACGAAATACTTTGTGACTAAGGTAGAGGTGCTAGGCGAATAGCAATATAGCCTATAGCCTCGTGGGACAATTTCTAAAGTGACCAGTCCAGCTCTTCATCCAAAAATTCATTCGCCTTACTAAAAGGCTTGCTACCAAAAAAGCCAGCCTTACCACCTTTATATACTTCCGCTGCTGGATGTGGTGCTTTTAGAATAAGATGCTTAGTCTCATCTATGAGATTCTCTTTCTTCTGAGCGTATGCTCCCCAAAGTATAAAAACGACCTTATCTCGATGAGCTGAAATATGCTGAATAACAGCATCTGAAAATATTTCCCATCCTTTTCCTTTATGTGCCGCCGGAGTCTTTTGCTCTACTGTCAAAATAGCATTGAGTAAAAACACCCCTTGATGTGCCCAAGCTGTCAGTTCTCCATCAGTAGGTATATCGTGCTTTATATCAGTATTCAATTCTTTGAAAATATTACGCAGTGATGGGGGTATTCTGTTTCCTTTTCGTACTGAGAAGCATAGCCCGTGTGCTTGACCTTCTCCGTGATAGGGATCCTGACCTAGTATCACTACTTTTATTTTATTTAGCGGCGTAAGCTCAAAGGCATTGAAGATTTCGTTTTCAGGTGGGTAGATAGTAGCTCCTTCTTTTCGTCTTAGTTTCAGAAAGGCTTGTAGGTCTTGGTAGTAGGGTTTCGATTCTTCCGTTTGAAGGAAAGACTGCCAAGATAAGTGCATTAGTCTGCTCCCCTCAACTTCAACTCCGTATTGTACGGACTGTTAGGCACTACATAGGTTTTATACATCCATACAGCAGAGCCAATAAATGCCATGATAAAAAGAAGCATTATTAGAAATTTAGTGTACTTGTTTTTCATTTACTAGTAATCGAAATGCAAACTTATATAAAAGAATAATTGAAAGACTTGAAATAGTAACGCTCTGCCTTTCAATTATTCCATCATTCAAATTCTTAAGACTATTCCCCTATCTCTACAAATGGATATTCTTTTGCAAAGCGAAGCATCTGCTCTACATATCCTTCTTCCTCTACCTTCAGATTTACAAATTTCCCTTTCTTATCAAAAGAAGGAACAAGCTTAGGCTGTACAAAACCACTGTATGGGGCTAGCTCTAAACTCTCATATCTCTGAATCACTTCAGCATGCAATGCTTGATCTACTTTCACTCCGTAACCCTCTACTAGAGCTTCAGCTGCTGCGTAGTCTCCTTCAGATTTTATACGCTGTATTTCTTTTAGTAAGTCCCCAAATATCACTCGTAGCTTAGCATAATCATTCACAATGAAGTACGTTTTACCGTCAACGACTTTTTTCTCAATCACATTGTTTTTTAAACCTTTTTCGAATGCCCAAGAAGCATTCAACTGGCGATTACGCATATGATCTTCTTCTATATTTTCTCCTACATCAAGTCTTCTTAGTTGTAGCATCATACCATTAGATATATAACTATCGTACTCCGCCATTCCTACTTCTAAGCTTGGCATAAGCCCAAGGTCTACCAACTTAGTATCGTAGATATAATACAATGCTACTAGGTCAGCTCTGGCCTCCTCTAATGTATTGCTATAGTTTTTTAGCGTCTCTTTTGGAGTACCTATTCCTGAGTTTATCTTACCAGATGCGTGGCCTATTACCTCGTGCATAGCAGTATGCATTTTGCTAGAAAGTTTGCCGTGTTCCTTTATGCGATCTCTTACTTTCTCATCTAGGTAAAACTCTTCTAAAGAGCTACTACCTCCTGCACTATTGTATGCTTCTACGATATTTCCTAAACTAATTGACTTACTACCGTGTGTGCTTCTGATCCAATTGCTATTTGGCAAATTGACACCAATAGGTGTAGCTGGAGCAGCATCACCAGCTTCCATAGCTGCATTTATAACTCTATAGCTTACGCCTACTACATTTTCTTTTTTATGCTCTTTTTGTATTGAGCTATTGTCTTCAAAGTATTGTGCATTTAGACTCAATACTTCCATTCGCTTAGATGCTTCTTTATCATTCACTTGAATTATAGCCTCGTATGCACCTTTGTATCCTATAGCATCACCATATACTTCTATAAAACCTAGAATGAAATCAATATCACCTTCTGTACTGCCTACCCATTTTATGTTGGTTTTATCCCATTGCTTTAGATCCCCTGTTCTAAAATATTCTATTAGCATGCCTATGTGCTCTGCCTGAGCTTTATTCTCTGCTACTTTTTTGGCTTTTTCTAACCAAAAGATCATCTGGTCCATAGCACCACCATATAGACCGCCAGACTTATATACTAGGTCTACCAGTTTACCATCTTGCTTTACCAATCTAGAATTTAGTCCATACTCTACAGGAGTTTTATCTCCTGCTGTAGCCATAGCAGCATAGTGAGCTATAGCTTCTTCTTCTCCTACTCCTTCTCCGTAAAAATTATTTGCAGAAATAGCAACCTTGTCTACTCCTTTATCCTTTACTACTTTTTTGGCATCTAGATTTGGATCAAAAATGAGCATTATAAATCTTTCGGCAAATTGCTCTTTAGTCTCTTCAGCTTCTAAAGGCAATTTTATGTTTTGAGTCTCATTTACCATTTGTATCAAATACGCAGGATCAAATTCTGGAGTAAATTTTTTCTCTGCATAGTGATGGTGAATTCCGTTAGAAAACCAAAAGCGTTTTAAGTACTCTTCAAACTTTAAGAACTCAATAAACTGTCTATCACCTTGGTATTTGGTATAAATTTCTTCTAAGGTTCTTTTGATAAAAATATTGTGCTTGTAGTTTTGAGCGTACGTTATTTCTCTTCCGCTCAAAGCGGCTTGGCTCAGGTAATAAACCAATTCTTTCTGCTCTGTAGTAAGATCATTGATACTGGACGCATCGTACTTTAAGATTTTAAGATCTGCGAATCTATTGACCTCTTCATTTCTTTGTATTGCTACTTCAAGACCCTTATTCTGTTTATTATTGGGAGCTTCATTTACTCCTTGCCCAAAACTTGGAATAAAATAGAGTAAACTAAGTCCTAATATAATTGCTGTTTTTTTCATTGTGTTTTATTGAGCGGCTAAGTTATTAAAATAATTGTCTATGATATCTAGTTTAGGACGTGCGAAAGTCATAATTAGATGAAATGTCTTAAATGTGGGTTAAATAGAAAACTTCTTTTTCAAGCTTTCCAAGTCATCTACTACCTTATCATTGATGGGAATACCGTGTACTTCTCTTTCTTTTCCTACCAAGTATTCTTTTTCCCCAGGCACATATACTTCTTGGTCTCCATCTATTCTCTCAGCAGATTTAAAACTACGTATCCAATGGTCCATGCTCGTTTTGAATTCTGCTGCAGGTCTAAAACCCTCCACCTCCATAGCTCCTACCATATGGCCGAGCCCCTTGCCTGGCAGATCTGGTAACAGAGGAAGATAGGGTACAAATGGAGGCACCCATTTACCATAATTGGCACCAGAGAGTACTCCCGTAAGCACATCTACCAAGCTACCTAGTGCATATCCTTTGTGGCTACTAAGTTCTTCTAAACTACCTAAAGGTGTGAGCATGCCTCCATCTTTCAATTCGTCTACATTTTGACTCTGCTTTCCGTTTTTATCTACCATCCATCCCTTCGGTATTGTCCTTCCTTCACGTTTTGCTATTTCTATTTTACCACGAGCTACAGATGCAGTAGCTAGGTCTATAACTAGTGGCAATTCTTCATCACTAGGGAAAGCATAGGCAATAGGATTAGTGCCTAGCATAGCTTGCTTACTATGTGTAGGTGGAATGAAAGGAGTAGCATTGGTCATAGCCATACCTATCATATCATGCGGCAAAGCCATCATAGCGTGATATCCCGCTATACCAAAGTGATTACTATTCATAATAGCACCCCAGCCACTACCATACTCAGTAGCTCTATCTATAGCTATTTGCATAGCTCTAGGAGCTACCACTAGTCCTAGTCCGCTATCTCCATCTATGGTAAAAGTAGATTTATGTTCACGTACTATTTTAATAGTAGGAGTCATGTTTATACGACCGGCTTCCCATAAACCAACGTACCCCACAAGTCTAGACACTCCATGACTATCTATACCACGCACATCGGCACTTACTAGTACATCGGCGGCCTGTTGAGCGTCCACATCAGAAGCACCCATCTTTATAAATAGATCGGCACTTAGTTTCAATAGTTCTTCTTTAGAAAACTTCTGCATTTGTAGGCAAAAGTGAGGTTTTATATTGAGAGTGCACATCGCTTTTATACACAAATGCTTAATCTAAAGGCACATTTATCGCACATAGTCATTTAACTTTTTGAGCTCATTTACAATCACTTAGGATAAAAATAAAAGAAATTGAAGTTTTTTTTACCAATGTATGCAACATATTTGCAAGGCAACGAGTCTCTCTTTTGAACCAAAACAAAAACAGTACTAACGATAACCAATTGAATGAACACGATCTTATTAACGGATGTATTAGGAATGATGTGCATTGTCAGCAGCTTTTGTATGAAAAATATTCACCAAAAATGATGGGTGTGAGCCTTAGATATTGCAATAGTAAAATGGAGGCAGAAGATGTGCTCCAAGATGCATTTATAAAAATATTTGATAAAATAAAGACTTTCAAAGGAGAAGGTTCTTTTGAAGGATGGATACGAAAGGTAGTCGTATTTACCGCACTAAAGAGTAACGATAAGCGTGTAAATAAATTTGAACCTGGCGACATAGATAATGTGCAGGAACCTTCATTAGATTCTAAGGCAGTAAGCAACATGGAGACGGCTTATCTGATGAATATATTACAAGAATTACCCGTTGGATACAAAACAGTATTCAACTTATATGCTGTAGAGGGCTATAGTCATAAGGAAATAGGCAAAATGCTCGGAGTGACAGATATTACATCTAGAACACAATACAGCAGAGCCAAACAATATTTATTAAAAATACTTGCCAAACACGGCATCAAGAGAATATGAGCAACGAGATAGAAAATATCTTCAAACAGAAATTCGAAAACTTCGAATCGGCACCTAGTGCAGGTTTGTTTGATAAGATACAAGCTGCAAGAGCTAAAAAGAAACGCATAGTAATTTGGATGTGGAGCAGTGCTGCTTTACTCCTCTTTAGTCTAGGATTAGGATATGCCGTATTATCTACTTCTTCAGATAGCAAGCTAGCAGAAGATAATACCATAGAAAAAGAGCAAAACACTGAACTTATTACTAGTGAAGAGCAAATCTTTCCAGTAATAGAAAACGACAAATTACCACCTTCAGCTAATGAGAGTGCTGACCCTAAAGAGGAAGTACAATCATCTAAAACTAAAAGCAAAACTACAGGAGGAGCGAACAGTTTTGTTTCTCAAAAAGAAAAGAAAAGACAATCGTCTATAGATGACACTGTATTACCACAAGCTGAAAATCGCACGGTAAATGAAGAATTAGCAAAGCTGTACCAAAAAATACACGATGCTAATAAAAATGCAGACCCTAAAAAAGCCAAAATATTTACTCGCAATGGAGAATCTGAAGTAGACTTAAGTGCTATAAATTTAGCAAACCTTACAAAACGAAACATCCCAGAAATTAAGACTCCAATAACAAATATAGACTCAACTAACGTAGCCCAAATAGATAGACCACAGGATGGTGATAAAGCAGACATTAATCTACCTATTGGCAGACTCGTAAGACTATCGAGATGGAGCATAGAAGCTAGTGCCGCTGGTGGTTTTGGAAGCAGAATACTTAGTGGCCCTACCGACTACGTAACTATGAGAAATACTACAGAGTCTGTAAAATTCTCTACTGCTTATAACTTAAATGTGCTGTATCGCATCAATACCAAGTGGAGTGCACAAACAGGAGTATCTTTAGTCAATAGAAGAGAAAACCTAAGCTACACCTCAGCAGACCAAATAACATACATGCAGCGTGAAGAAACAAGAACAGAGACCATCATTCACCCTGTATTAGGTGAGATAGAAAGAGAATACACTGTTACAGTAACAGACAGTTCTGTACAAAAAGGAAACCAAACAAATCAAACGAATACCTATCTATCAGCTTCTATACCGCTAGTATTAGAAAGAGGTTTATATGAAGGTGAAAAATGGTCTTTAATGACTAAGATCGGAGTACTTGCAGGAATATACAGCAATGCAAATGGACAAATAGTTACGGAAGAAGGAAAGTCAGAAGACTTACAACCTATTTCTACCAAATCTGCTGGTTTCCACTCTTTCACATACGGCATAGGTGCAGCATATAAATGTACGGACCGTATATCGCTCATCTTGTATCCTCAAGCATTTATTGGACTAAACTCTGCATTGAAAACGAGTGCGGATATATCCCAAAAAGAACTTGGCTTCTATACTCATTTTGGACTTAGAATACAGCTGTAATTGAAAAAAACAGCAGCCATACTTCTATCTCTCTTGTGGGCAACAAGTCTATGTGCACAAACAGCCTACAGTACACTAGGTGCAGAGCACGAAGTAAGAGTAAATTCTAACGGATCCATAGGCATAAACCTTCAGTCGCTTGCCCCTGCTTCTTTCTATAATAAAGATAGCACAAAACCTCTATTGGCTCAGGCAGGCCTTTGGCTAGTAGCCGAAGATGAAAACGGACAATATCATACCGCTGTGCAGTATCTTTCTGGCAAAGATTCTTTTGATTTTTGGCCAGGGCCAATAGATACACTTACGGGTCAAACTGGCGACATTTCAGCTTGGGATGCTACTTGGTATGTATCTAATGACATCATTACTACCCACAAACAGAATTTCGAGAAACCTGGATACAATATTCCCGATGAGATAGCCAACTGGCCAGCACAAGGGAATGGAGGGTTCGCTAATTATCTTGCTCCATTTGTAGATGTTAATTTTAATAAAATGTACGATCCAGAAAACGGAGATTATCCCGCTATTAAAGGTGCGGAATCTGTTTATTGTATCTTTAATGATTTGGCAGATGAACATACTGCTTCTTTTGGCCAAGAGATCGGTATAGAAATACAACTAATGGTTTATAAACATGCAGGAGCTTCTACCCTGTTTCTAGAATATTTCATAATAAACAGAAGGCCTACAGCATATAAAAACATTCAAGTTGGATTCTTTATATCTGGAGGGTGCGGAAACCCAGACGACAATTTTGCTGGCACATTGCAGACCTTTCCTCAGAGTATTTTTATATTAAACGGCTTAGATACAGACCAAGGATACTTTGGCAATAAGACACCGTATGTTGTGGCTACATTTTTAAACGAAAATCTAACAAACTCAATTGCTTTTACAGATACAGAATTAAAAAACGGTCAACCTAAAATAAACTCCAACTACATCAACTATGGATTAAATACTTGGAAAGATGGAACCAACTTAACTTGGGGAGGAGATGGAACAGAAGGAGACACAGAGTCGGACTTTATCTTTGCTCAAAGCAACTTAACAGAAGGCATATTCTGGTCCGAAGATGATGAGAACAATACTCCTGGAAGACGAACTATAATAGGAAAAAACACACGAAAAAACTTCAATCAAAATAATTTTATAAAGCTTGATATAGCTTTAGATGTAGGATTACTAAATGATAGAAAAAAGTACCTAGACTCAATAACCCTAAAATCAGCAAGAAACTTGTCCTATTACAACACTACTTCTGGCATACCTACAGCCGATATAAATAACAACTTTAGAGTATACCCAAACCCTACATCAGGACCGCTATACACGCATAGCGACCAAGTAATTGAGAAAATTATTATAACTGACAGTCAAGGAGTTAAAGTTTATTCTAGCGAAAATATCAAAAATACAAGATGGCAGTGCAACGTTTCTTTATTGCCAGGTATCTATACTATACAACTAATTACTAAATCTAATGTGCAATCTAAAAAATTATGTATCACACCATGAAACCCATTAAAATGATAGGAAAAAGTTTGAATTTTGCCTATTTTGCCGCGTCTTACAAGAACATCATGTTAAAAAACAATAACAATATGCTTAAACTATTAAATAAGAGCGTTTTAACGTTCATTTTGATTTTGCCATTTTTGTTTTCTTCTCAGAAAGCAGAAGCAACCCACGTTATGGGTGCAGATATCACGTACAAATGTGTCGATTCTCTGAAATTTGAATTTACAATCACCTACTATAGATGGTGTGCTGGAGTAGGTTTCTCAACACCTCAAACATTCATAGAATGTTCAGATGGTACTAAGACCCGATCTATTACACCCACATTTGTAAGTATTAAAGAAATTACACCTGTATGTGCTACTGCAAGTGGAGAATGTGTTCCATCTAACACCAGAATAACTGGTGCTGAAGGTATCGAACAACACACTTACAAAGTAACCGTTGATTTCAACAACGCACCTTATTCTAATATGGTGAGTTGTGGAAAGGTAAG
>Ga0209119_1002781_pt1 | contig 15711 bp, 12 predicted proteins | sample COG_03_FD_184747 | JGI IMG/M metagenome (GOLD analysis project Ga0209119, IMG submission 184747) | Pelagic Microbial community sample from North Sea - COGITO 998_met_03 (SPAdes) (version 2) | ecosystem: Environmental > Aquatic > Marine > Neritic zone/Coastal water | place: Helgoland, sampling... | reverse complement strand
CTCCTTCTCCTTCTCCTTCTCCTTCTCCCTCTCCCTCTCCCTCTCCCTCTCCTTCTCCTTCGCCCTCTCCTTCTCCTTCTCCTTCTCCTACGCCCGGACTTTCCGCTGCGGCATGGTGTGGTTCAGGATCCTCAGGCTGCCTTGCATCAGACACGACAACTGCCTCTGCGTGAACTTTTCCTGGGTCGCTATCTGCGTTCGGGCTCGCAGTTTGCAGACGCGCCTCCTCAAGACGCCGTTGCTCAACCCGAGCCTGGTACTCGCCCAGCAATTCACGCCATTGTTGATGACTCTGAGGATCAAATAAATCTAACAAAGTAGTTGCCATCAAGGCTTGTGCCGGCGACTCGGCCAGCACAGATTGCCAGTCGTCCATCTGATCGAAGTAGGCAGAAAATGCCTGATCGAACCGATCAAAGTATTTCTCATCTTTCACCAAACAGAGACGGCTTAGGAAATAGAACTGGTCAATCTCAGCAAACACTAACCCGGCCCGAAGCGCGGCAAGCAGGTCAAGCCATTCTCGAATTGAAACAGGTACGCGGTGTTGGCGTAGATGGCCCAGAAAGTCGATCAACATGGCTGAGTTGCCATAAAATAATTGTCAGAATTGATAGACTTCACCACTTTCATAAAGCGCTAGTCGATTGCGATATGCCTGCTCATCGGTACTGCCGATCGGCAGATCAAGGATCGCTTGTCGCATCACCGTTGTGGCTTCATCAAATTTACCTAGACGAGCAAGGCCAGCTGCCAAGGAGTTTTTCGTACTGGCGCTCGACTCGGTAACCAACACTTCCGTCGCCAGGGTGACGGCCAGCTCGCCGTTACAGACGTTTGTCCGCGGACAACCAGCCAATAGCAAAGCCAGTCGGGTCATCGCGCTGAGGTCGCCCTGATCCGCCGCTAAACGATACCACTGTGCCGCTAGCTGATAGTCCTGAAGCACGCCAACACCCCGACTATAAGCATAACCCAGTGCATTTTGGGCGGGCGCATGTCCTTGCATCGCCGCTTGCCGATACTGGCTGATAGCATTAGCAACGTCAGGGGCAACCCCCACACCTTGCTCAAGTGCGACAGCCAGATGATAGTGGCCCTCGACGACACCCGCTTTGATCGCCTCGATAAACCATTGCACTGCTATTGTATCGTCTTGCGGGCCACCCTCTTGTGGGCCACCCTCTTGTGGGCCACCCTCTTGTGGGCCACCCGTCCTTTCTAGGTACATCTTACCGAGTGGCACATAAGCCAGTACATATTGGTTTTCTGCTGCTAGTCGATAGAGCGCAAACGCTTGCTTGTCGTCTCGCTCGATACCCAGGCCCAAATGATACAACCGCGCAAGTCCGAACTGACTCGGACCAAAATTGGCGGCGGTCGCGGTTTCAAAAAATTTAACCGCCAGCTCATAGTCATGATCAACGTTGGCCGCCAGATGACCTAACTGATTTAGGGTTAAGCTATGCGCCGGATCGAGTGCCAGCGCCGCGTTAAGATCCTGCTTTGCAAGCCCAAAAGCATTCAGCAAGCTGTAGGCGATACCGCGATTGGAATAAGCTACAACCTGTTGCAACTCAGAGACATCTTCAGCTGACAAGGCGCCCGTTAGCAAAGTAATGACATCCCGGTATCGACCTTCACCGGCCGCCAGTTGCGCCTCATCGAACTCTGATGCAGAGACAGCGAACGGCAGCCAGAGCAACCAAAGTATTTTACCAAGCACTCGCGCTAACTTCTTAAATTGCATATCTATCATATACTTATAAATCCGCACTGGTGATGGCGATAAGAGGTGAAGTATACCATTTGTCCCTCTCAATATGCGTTTGAGCAACAGCAATCTGGCGGGCACGCGCCTTAGCCTGCTTGGCAATCGAAGCAGAGACTAGGGTCACGCTACAGACTGTTAGAAAGGTGGCTGACGGCTATTGACCGCAGACTATGAGCGCATTCATCGCTCAATCCTTGGGGCATGGGAGTTTTACCCTTGCAGTTCAGCGTCTATACTAACGCCTCCACCTATGGGCCAGACAGCGCTGAATGCACCAGCTTGACACCGTTCATCTTGAACCAGAAAATCATGGTTATCCGACTCAGACGGGGCAATGGCGGTAGACTGAGCATAACGACTCTGATGCGAATCGATACGCTGAACGAGTTTACGCTCTGCCCGCAGAACGATATTCTGCACTGCCTGCTGCGCCGCCTTATCAACGACAGTAATTAGCCGGGAGATCAGTGCTGATCATTGGGTTGTTGCCGAGAGTCAACCGCCGATCACACGACGTAGTTCCCGGGCCATCTCGCCTACTTTAGCTTGTATGACTCGAGAATTTTGCGGCCCCATTCTCACCAGCTGCTTCTGTATGGGGCTGAGTGACTCGAGCTGAGGATCTTCGAAACGATACATCACGACGGGCCTGACCAACCGCACCGGTCCCTCGAGCACGGGCGTTTCCAGGACTCGACCAACCGCCTGAAAAATTACCGATTCAAACTGCTTATCGGCATACCCTAACTCAGCGTAGGCTGCCGCAAACAAGGGTTTCAGCAAGCTGTAAAATTCTGCGGCACGCTGGGAATCCAGCGAATCAAAAATGTGGACCATGTCGTCATAGCGTGTATATCCAGCCTCGTCCATGACATACACCGTGTCATTTAACGGCTTCACAAGAAAGGCCCCTTGAGGCTTCAGAACCGCGACCGAGTCTTTCGCTACATTGCCATTCGCGGCATTATCCACCAGGACAACAAACTTACGCACCAATTCCGCAGCGCTTAGCCAGGTATTAATCGCTTCTTCACGTGTCAAACTGAGCACACCGTCGCGGATCAAATCATCGCTGTCGTCCAGTCTCGGTAAGACAAAGGTTGGCTGCGCTGGCTCAGCGGGCGTAATCGGCTCAAATCCATCGAGGGCGTCAATAGGCTCGGCAGTGACATCGGCCACACTCTCCATGCCGGACTCAGGCTCCGGTAGTGCCGGCGCAGCCTTCTTGGCCACGACCGTTTGGCTGACCACTATGGAATCCGACTCCGGCGTGTTCACCAGGTATGCCACAAAACCGATGATCAACAAGCCAACAATTACGAGCGCCATCAGAACAGGTCTGTTTTCAGCGATGGTTTTTGCTGCTGTCGATTCAGATACCTTCTCGGACTTATTTTCACTCATCGATTCACCCGACTCATAATAAAGCTGGCTATTTTGGGGTGGATCGGGCGTTCAGAACAAGGGTTATGCTCTTTATTCCACTTTACTTCCATCATTAACGCCTGACAGCACACGGATTAACGGTTTATGCCTAGCATCGCGACGGTCATTCACCGAGGTTCGCGCGCCGCTAGCGCCCTATCGAGAGCTTCGATCAGCAACTGCCCAGCCTCCTGGCAATCACGACCATAGGTCACAACACCATCTTCATGGCCGCCCATACAGAACAGCCCAGGTAAGAATTCACCAGCCACGAGACGCTGAACTTCAGCGGCCATCTCGGGGGTCCCATAAGCCACCTTTGGGTCAGTCACCGGCAATAAGAGCACCTCAGCTGCGCGCCAGATCAGCGGACTGTGCACATGGAATACCACGTTAATCTCGGCATTGCTCCCATAGAGCACCGCGTGGGTTAATGATTCAGAGGAGGGTTTGACCTGACCTTGCGCACGGAGGTAGTTGCGCGCCAAATCCCAGGCCGTCACTAACGCATAGCCTGCCGCTGGCAACTCCACGACTCCACTGGTCTGACTACCTGTGATCAAGAACCCAGTGGGCTGACGCTGACTCAAATTTCCGAACCCCAGACCTGCATATCGGCCCGGCGCCGCCCCCAGTAATTCCAGGCTCTGAAGGCGTCGACGCCAGCTATTCAGCAATGCCAGGTCGACTTGTGGCGCCGGCGCTGCGGCAAACTCCAGATCAAATTTGATGACGCCTTCACGCTCCATCGGGAAACACTCTCGCCAATGAAGTCTTATAGGGTGGCAGCATCACACCGCGGTCAGTAATGATGCCGGTCACCAATTCGCCTGGCGTAATATCAAAGGCCGGGTTGAATACCGGCGTATTGGCTTCAGCAACCAGATGCTCACCGAAATAACGGACTTCATCAGCATGTCGTTGCTCGATGGGAATCTGTTCACCAGCAGGCGTCTGTCGATCAATGGTTGACGCCGGGCACGCCACATAAAAAGGGATCTGGTAGTAGGCACAAAGAATCGCCAGGTTCAAAGTCCCTATCTTGTTAGCGGTGTCGCCATTGGCAGCCACTCTATCGGCTCCAACCAGTACCATATCAACCTGACCACAGGCCATCACATGGGCTGCCATATTATCTGTAATCAGCGTTCGATGAACGCCCGCCCTGCCGAGTTCAAAGGCCGTCAATCGTGCGCCCTGCAGCAACGGACGAGTCTCATCGACGAAGACGTGCACCGCAACCCCTTGTGCCGCCGCTACATAGATCGGTGCCAACGCGGTACCGAGCGCCGACACCGCCAGAGCTCCGGCATTGCAATGGGTCAAAACGTTGGGATACCGAGCAACAATAGGGGCACCTGCCGCACCAATCGCCTGACAGGCAAGGCGGTCTTCGGCATGGATAGCGATCGCCTCCAGTTCCAGGCGTTGGAAGAGCTGAGTCCCGGACAGGTCAGTCGACGTCATGGCGCAATTAAGCATGCGGCTCAGCGCCCACGCCAGATTAACCGCGGTCGGTCTGGCACTAGCGAGGTAATCAACTCTGGCTTTGAGTCGGGCCATCGGGTCGTCAGTGACGTCTAGACCCACTAACAAGCCATAGGCCGCCGCGATACCAATAGCCGGCGCGCCTCTCACTTGGAGCGAAGTGATCGCCGTGTAGACTGACTCTATCGTCTCGCAGACAACTAAAATTTCCTCATGGGGTAACCGAGTCTGGTCGAGCAGTATCAACTGACCCGACTCCCAGCTCACCGCCATGGGGACTGCGGACATAGACTCGTTATTTCCGATCAGCCCGCTCGCAGATCAGCAATCATTTGCAGGCGCTGATCCGTATCAACGAAGGTAAAACCACCACCGGTTCGGTCGGCGATATCGCCGTAACGCCGCTGAATTTCTGCCACCAGCGTCTCTGGCTCACCCATCACACCGAAGGTGTTGAGCATCTCATCGGTAATCAATTGGCCCATGGCCTGCCACTGGCCTTGCTTCGACATGGTGTTGAGCTCTGGCTGCATATCACCCCAACCATGTACGCCCATCACGCCCTTGTAAGCCGGTGTTGAACCGTAAAAGGCGATTCGGTTCTTTGCTGCCAGTTTTTGCGCTTCAAAGGTCGCCTCGTCCTTACCGGAAATAATAAAAGGCGAATAGGAAATTTCAAAGTCCTTGCGGGAGCGACCAGAACGCCGCAGGCCTTCGTCAACCGCAGGCAGCGTGACTTCGCGAATATATTTTTCATTACTAAAGGGGTGAATAATCAGGCCATCCGCCACTTCACCCGCAACCCGAGTCATCACTGGACCCACCGCAGCAAGAATTACTCGAGGCGCTCCAAACTCTTTGTTCTCGGGCGTAAATGCTGGTGTCATCAAAGTGTGGTTATAATATTTACCCGTAAAGTTCAGTGGCACACCGTCATACCAGTTCGCCCAAATAGCACGCATGGCTTGAACCAACTCCTTCATCTGTTCCGCAGGTGCTCCCCAGGGCATGCTGAATCGCTTGGTGATGTGCGGGCGAATCTGCGAGCCCAGCCCCATGGTAAATCGTCCTCGAGAATAAGCATTCAAGTCGTGGCCAATATTGGCCAAAATCATGGGACTGCGGGCAAAGGCGACAGCGATACTGGTGTAGACTTGGATTCTTTCACTGTGCTCTGCGGCTAGCATCAAGGGGAAAAACGGATCGTGATTCATCTCGGCCGTGCCGGCGCCATCATAACCTTGCGCTTCAATTTCTTTGACCTGCGCGGGAATTTTGTGCCAATCCGCTGATAAATGACTGTCAACTTTCATATCTACTCCGTTATCTGACTGATGATGATTGTCTTACCATAACCCATCTGCCCTGCCTGATGAACAGAACCCAAGCAGGATTAGCCCTGCGGGGAGACCTGATCTAAGGCCTTGGCGCTGCCGCTTTCCTGTACCTCACTGGTGAAATCAATATGCTGCAGCAATGCGTAGTGATACGCCTCAACGAGGGCACTCCAGCTCGCCTTAATAATATCGACGTTGACACCCACAGTGCCAAATATTTCGCCCTCAAAACTGTGCTCGAGATAGACCCTAACCTTGGCGGCTGTTTCCTCGGTGCTATTAATGACCTTGACGCTGTAATCCGTTAGGTGCAGGTCGCCAAGGACCGGGAATTGAGTCAGCAAGGCTTGACGCAACGCCTTGTTCAAAGCATCAACCGGACCATGACCTTCAGCGGCACACAATTGCACACCACCACCTACCTGGACCTTAACTGACGCCTCAATCAAACCATCAATATCCGAGTCGTTATCATCCTGCGAGCCTTCGTTACTCGGGCTATAAATCCGATAGTACATCGGCTCGAACACAGGGTTGAACTTACCTAAATGGCGCCGAACCAATAAGTCGAAAGACCCATCGGCATTTTCGTAGGAATAACCCGCATGTTCACGGTCCTGAACTTCTTCAAGAATACCTTTCACCAAGACGCTACTGGACAGCTCTGGATAACGATTAGACAGCTTGGCACGCAGGTTAGAGCCACCTGCCAGCTCACTGATCAGTATTTTTCGCGCATTACCCACAAGCTCGGGCTTAATATGCTCGTAGGTTTCCGGGTTGCGCTGCACCGCACTGACGTGCACGCCACCTTTATGGGCAAAGGCTGACGGACCGACAAATGGCTGCCCGGAAGGCCCGGAGATCCCCAAATACTCCCACACGCGTTTCGACAGGTTGGTCAAACCTTTGAGCTTACCCTCAGGCAAACACTGATAGCCTAGCTTCAGCTCAAGATTACCCAGCACACTGGTTAAGTCGACATTGCCGCAGCGCTCACCGATACCGTTGATGGTCCCATGAACCTGAATCACACCTTCTTCGATAGCGCGTAGCGTATTCGCCACACCCAAACCACCATCGTTGTGGACATGGATACCGAGCTTGATACCGGGGATGGCCTTGCGCACTTCACGGACGGCATGGGCAAGATCATGAGGCATAACACCACCGTTAGTATCGCAGAGAATGACCCGAGTCGCGCCTGCATCAGTGGCCACCTGAATTGAAGCCAGAGCATAGCCAGGATCGCTTTTGAAGCCATCGAAAAAGTGCTCCGCATCATAAAACACTGGCTTCCCGGTAGCCTTTAACAAATGGCTGACAGAGCCTGATATCATGTTCAGGTTAGTATCAGCACTAATTCTCAGGGCCTGTTCAACATGCAGATCCCAAGATTTTCCAAAAATGCAGATCACATCAGCTTGAGCCGCAATCAATTTTTGCAGGAAGAAATCATCGGCGGGTTTACTCTCGGCACGATGAGTCGAACCGAAGGCCACAATCTTCGAGTTTGTCAGGTCTAAATCCTGAGCACGAACGAAAAACTCGTCGTCCTTGGGGTTCGACCCGGGCCAGCCGCCCTCAATAAAGTCGATACCCATCGCATCTAACGCTTGCGCTATATCCAGCTTGTCACCCAGACTGAGATTGATCCCCTCGCCCTGGTTACCATCTCGTAGCGTCGTATCATAAATTTCAATTTTCGTGCGCACATGCCACTCCATTTATCAGCCCGGACTGCTTTGTAATTTCCGATTACTCACTAGCCTGGTTGCCAATCGTCTACTTATGCATAGCCAAGTCGTTGGGCCGTTTGGTCCACCTTATCGAGGGTTCTCATCAGCGTATCAAGGGGATCATAATTGGCCGACAATAAGGCCTCTCGAGCACTGGTCTTCATCGTAATGGTAAATATGTTATTGGCGCAAATCACTTGCAGCGCTTCAATATCGATAATCAGCTCCGCGTCGGGGTCAGCCGCGATCAGCTCCGCCAGCTTCCTCCGCTCCTGAGTTGCCATCACCACACAGGGAATACCCAAGGTCGTGCAGTTGCCATGAAAGATCTCGGCAAACGAATCAGCGATAATCGCTTTCAAACCAAACTTCTGAATCGCCTGAGGTGCGTGTTCACGGCTAGAACCACAGCCAAAGTTTGCATCCGAAATCAGAATTTCAGCACCCGCATGTTCCGCTGCATCTAATGGATGATTCAGAGACTGACCTTTGGCATCAAACCGCACATCATAAAAAAGCGCAGGACCGAGCTCGTCAAAAGTGACACACTTCAAAAATCGGGCGGGAATAATCCTGTCAGTATCGATATCGTTACCTGCGACATAGACGCCTTTGCCATTAATTTTACTTACACTATTTCCAGTCATTAACTCTTACCTAAATGGGGTTTCAAGAATGTTTGTTGCCTGCAGGTCAGCTCGCAACAGCCGGCACCAAACCAAAAACTTCTCGGGCATCAGCCACATGGCCCTTGATGGCGGCGGCAGCGACCATCATCGGGCTCATGAGAATGGTTCGACCGGTAGAAGAACCCTGTCGACCGATAAAGTTGCGATTGGAGCTCGACGCGCAGACTTCATCACCCACCAGTTTGTCCGGGTTCATCGCCAGACACATGGAACAGCCGGGCAATCGCCATTCGAACCCCGCAGCTTCAAATATTTTGTCCAGGCCGAGCTCGCGAGCTGCCTTATCCACCTTCTCGGAACCCGGCACAGCAATCGCCTTAACCCCGGCCGCCACCTGATGGCCCGCAATCAGATTGGCCACAGCCTGGAAATCACTTAAACGACCATTCGTGCAACTACCGATAAACGCCACATCGATATGGGTGCCCTTGATCGGTTTGTTGGCCTGTAACTGCATATATTCGAGAGCGTCGTTGACCAGGTTTTTCTCCAGACCTTCAACCTGGTCTGGATCTGGCGTTGACTCGTTAATGGAGATCGCCTGACCTGGAGTGATCCCCCAGGTGACAGTGGGTTCGATATCGGCCGCATTCAACACAATCTCATCATCAAAGGTCGCATCGTCGTCACTGGCATAGGACTGCCACTTCGCGACGCTCTTATCGAATTCAGCGCCCACGGGCACCCGCTCCTTGCCACGGAGAAACTCAAAAGTCGTGGCATCAGGGTTGATATAGCCGCATCTCGCGCCGCCTTCGATACTCATATTACACACTGTCATACGCTCTTCCATGCTCATGGCGGCAATCGCCGAACCGGCGTACTCATAGGCGTAGCCGACACCACCATTAACACCCAGGGTGCGAATGATATGCAGGGTTACATCTTTGGCCGTCACGCCCACGCCTAGCTTGCCTTCGACTCGAATTCGGCGCACCTTCAATGGATCCATTGCCAGGGTCTGACTGGCCAACACATCTCTGACCTGACTTGTGCCGATGCCGAGGGCGATACAGCCGAAGGCACCATGGGTCGACGTATGGCTGTCACCGCAGCAGATGGTCATACCCGGCTGGGTCAAACCCAATTCCGGCCCCACCACGTGCACAATGCCCTGATTGCCCGACTGCGGGGGAAAAAACTCGATGCCCGCTTCTTTTGTAGCGTCGCTCAGGACCTGGATCATTTTCTCTGCCATATCATCCTGCAGCGGCCTGGACTGGTTATCGGTGGGAATAATGTGATCCACCGTCGCAAAGGTCCGCGAGGGATAGCGGACACTGAGGCCTTTGTCTTTTAGCATGCCAAAGGCCTGCGGGCTCGTCACCTCGTGAATCAAGTGCAAGGCGATAAACAGCTGATATTGGCCAGAGTCAAGCTGACCCACGACATGATCATTCCACACTTTTTGATAAAGATTCTTGCCCACGCATCACTCCAATAGAAAATAGCTACGGGCACATTTTGAGCAATCAAACGGGCCCTTGAATTAATAACATCGGCGATATTAGCATGAATCTTCGAACGAGAGATTCCCATTCGGAATCTCAGCGATTCCACAAAGTGTGAAAATGGCAACAGGGCGGGTTTAACGGGACTGGCGGGCGAACTCGAGGACCTGGCTGGCAATCTTAGAGTGCGGCAAGACTTCATAAAAAACCTCGCCCGAACTGGACTCTGGCAAAGGGGCATCATTCTCCCACAGCCTCACTTCACCTTCGCGGATAACCAGATCGCGTATCTTGCCGGTAATGTCTGGAAACTTGCCGACAAACATCGTGTGAACCCCTTCACCTAATTTGACTCGTAGGCGTTGCAAGGTGATTTCTGACTGTAGCTTGGCGAAGCTCTTATTCGACAACAACACGCCGTTGACATTGTAACGAATGTTCAACTGACCCTTCTCATCACTCTTGCGATCCTGCGCAGAGATCTCAAGCACCTCCACATTGAAAAGGCCACGGTCAAAACTCTCGCGAAGTTTCCACGAGCAGGATGACATCCGGTCAGCCGCGCCAATTGCCGATGAGATCATAATGGGCCGGGTGTCATCAAACAAAAACATAGGCTTATCTTCTGAGTAGTCAATACCCACGCCGATCTCTAACATTGGCAAGCCAGTTTGCTTCGAACGAGCATTTTTAGAACCAACAATCTCCAAAATATCTCTGGCGATGCCGCAGGCCCTTGCCACAGAATACCATTGCTCCGGGGTCGTGTTATATTCATAGATCGCAAGAATTACCGCATCACCCTCAATGAAAACTTTCACCGCGCCATAGATCGATAGCAGGTGATTAATGGGCTCGAAGAAGCGCGTACTGAAATAGGCTGCGGGATTAAGGTCTTGTTGCAACAGTTCTCGAGTTACTGTGGTAGAACCACGAACATCTGCTTTCAGGATAGTATGATGGACAATTGTTGCCTCAACAGCGTTAGCTTTCAGTGCTTCCGCATTACCCAGCAATTCATAAAGGTGATCACCCGCTTTTGACAAGCGGGCTTGCTCAGCATCAGTAATGACGTGCAGGCGGTTAAATATCCGATGGGCCAACTGATAGTAGCGCAGATGCAGCCGATAGCGGCAATAATCAGTCAGCGCTCTTAGTACAACCTCTTGCGCACCCTCTTTAAACTGTCTGGCATTCTCCCGTGCTAGTAAGTCAAGCCGCTTGAGTAACTGAACGGCACCCTGATCCCGACCAGAGACTCGCAGCGCTATTTTTTTAACATCGACACCGGCAATATATTTGCAAGCTTGGTCAATCTCTATGAGTTCGTTATCTAACTCAGCCCACGAGTCACGGAGCTGATAACTCGCTAGCATCACTCGATATTCTGTGTCCGACGCAAATGCCTGGCGCAACATAAGACCAATCTTCAGCAACTTTTTAACATCACGATTAAATCGCCAGCCAGCAATAATACCCAGGTTTGCGCGAACTTCCTTTGCTGTTTTTTGATGCAGCCTGGCATCAAACAAGAGCCGAATATTACCTGGCTGCTCGAGCCAGCTAAATGTCTCAGTCAAACTATTGCGCTGATTTGCAGCCGGCCCCAATAATGACTGGACAGCAAACAAGCCACCCAATTCGTCAAAGACTTCACTTTCGATCGGATCAAATCGGTCAAATCGACGAAGAGACTCAACCGCCAACTGCGGGAAATGTTCCCGGCACGCGGTCTCGAACGCCTCGCTCGCCTTGCTCACATTCGCCACCGGCCACAGCGTATAACACTCCATCAGAAGCCTAGGACTCACCGGACTGGCCGCAGATAACAGCGGATTAAACATGACACTCACGGCTTCTTTAAAAGCGCCCTGCAACTGCTCTTTGCGCAATGACCGCAAATGATTCATTTCATCGCGCTGCAACGAGCGGAAAATAAATCGATTAATCTTATAGAGGAACTCATCATGGTGCTGACGCAACCAAAAGAGACGCGCCTGGGTCGTCAACAAATCTCGAGAACCAGAATATTGTTGTCTGGCCACGGTCTCTTCCACTCGCTGACCGACACTGACGAGTTGTTGGCGGATCTCTAGTAACAAGAATTTAATCACGGCAAATTGTAGTATCGAAATCTGCGCCGGCTGTAAATCTGTTTTCGCCCGGTGCATCGTCGTACTCAGCATATCAACATAGCTTTTACGAAAACTGTTGGTCAAATTCGAGTCAGTCATCTTTGCGCCGACCACGACATTGCCAACAACCTGCTCAATCAGTTGCCGACTGCTTTGCACAAAGGTCTCGCTGAGCATCACGTCAACGTGATAATTGTCGATGCCTTTTGATAAGTGGCCAAAGTCTACCGCAATCGTCTTAGATTGCATCACTCGATGTAGGAGGTCTGCAGCGGAACTGACCTGACTCGAATTGGTTGTTGTCACCTGATTCGCCCCATGAAAAAGTTAACGTCAATGCTCTTCGACCACAGCACACCCCGGCATTAATTTCATCCATCCCTCGATCTTGGCCTTTGTAGAGCCGCGTCATGGACGCACATAATGCTGAAACAGCCGATTGATTTTACCCTTAAACTATCGACTTTCCATGAGCTGAGTCCTATAAGTCTCCCAACTTCCTGCGGATATTCGGCTTGCCATCAGCCATTACTGTCCTTATCGTAGCCATTAATACTTAGGTAACAACAACAGCAAGCGTATGATAAGTATCATTAGACCGCAGCGCTTCGAGCATCCTGCCAAACCCCTTGAGCCGCTAGCCTGGACCTTGCGCCAGACACCCAACGGGGTCGGTAATCAGAGAAGCAACTATTCAAGATAAGGAGCGCGTAACATCGTGACGCCGCCATTCGACTCACTCCCCCAGCGGATCACAACAGCCCGACTCACATTAGAGCGCTTCCAACGCTCTGACGCGCTTGATCTGTTCGACGCGGCCTCCACCTCGATTGATGCAATGTATCCCTTTCTGCCCTGGTGCCATCCGCAATACAGCCTCGAAGACGCCCACGAGGCCATCCAAACCGCCCAGTCTAACTGGGCGCTGGAGGACGCTTGGGCATTTGCTGTTAGAATCAAAACGACTGGCGAGTTTATCGGTGGTTGTGGCTTGAGTAGGGTTGACGAACACCGCAATGCCAACTTGGGCTATTGGATCAAATCTACCCAGGTTGGCCAGGGTTATGCGAGCGAAACAACCCGAGCACTTGTGGCTTATGGCCTACACCACCTACAACTTGTTCGGGTCGAGATCATGATATCGACCCTGAATAGCGCCAGTGTTAAGGTCGCAGAGAAGTCTGGCGCGACCTATGAGGGGATTGCTCGCAATCGCTTGTTTCTGCATGATATGGCCTTGGATGCTCATCTGTTCTCGTTCATTCCGGCCGATTTCCCCGATGGATAGCGTCCAGCCAAACGCCCCCTTATCTATTGACCAGATTCTCTGGCAAGATAACCTTTAATTCTCGCAATCGCACAGGAAGCCAGCATGAACGAAGCAACCAGCACAACTATACAAGATGGCATGATGGAGATTTTGAATCAGCAGAAGCGCGCCTACCTGGCCGAGGGTGAAGTGAGCGTCGCCACCAGGATTGACCGACTAGACCGATCCGTGGCGTTACTGAAAAAATATGGACCACGATTCTGCGAGGCTATGGCGGGTGACTTCGGCCACCGCTCGATAGAGCAGTCCAAGATGACAGATATTGACGGCGCTATTGGCCCACTGCAGCAGGCCAGAAAACACGTTAAAGGCTGGATGAAGTCTGAAAAACGCAACACCATGTTTCCCCTTGGCCTGCTAGGTTCACGCTCCAGAATCGACTATCAACCACTGGGCGTTATCGGCTGCATCAGCCCCTGGAACTTTCCAGTTCAGTTAACCTTCGCTCCCCTCGCTGGCGTATTCAGCGCGGGTAACCGGACCATGATCAAGCCCTCTGAGTTTACACCGCTGACATCTGAACTGATGAAAGAAGCTTTCACCGAGTATTTTGATATTGAAGAGGTTGCCGTCTTCACCGGTGGCCCAGAAGTCGGTAGTGCGTTTAGCAGCTTGCCGTTCGATCATCTGATTTTCACAGGGGCGACTTCAGTAGCCCGTCATGTGATGCGAGCAGCGGCCGAAAACCTCGTGCCATTGACCCTGGAACTGGGCGGGAAATCTCCCGTGGTTATCGGCAGAAGTGCAGACATGACCTTAACCGCCGCCAACATCATGACGGGCAAAACCATGAATGCCGGACAAATTTGCCTCGCCCCGGACTACGTTTTCGTACCAGAAGAACGGGCCGACGAATTCGTCGCAGCAGCAAGGGCCTCGGTGGAGAAGATGTACCCCGACTTGAAGGACAATCCGGATTACACCTCCGTCGTCAATGAGCGTCATTACGACCGTATCAACGGCTACCTGGATGACGCCCGCAGCAAAGGCGCAGAAATTATCGAGATTAACCCGGCCAACGAGGACTTCAGCCAACAGCAGCACCACAAGATACCACCAACGCTGGTGATGGACCCTGCAGATGACATGCTAATCATGCAGGAAGAAATCTTCGGCCCAGTACTGCCGATCAAACGCTATAAAAACATCAATGAAACCATGGATTACATTAATGAGCATGATCGACCATTGGGCTTGTATTACTTCGGCCAAGACAAGGGCGAAGAACACAAGGTATTGACTCACACAACCTCTGGCGGTGTGACCGTCAACGATGTTCTTATGCATATTACTCAGGAAGATTTGCCCTTCGGCGGCGTAGGACCCAGCGGCATGGGCTCCTATCATGGCCACGATGGCTTCAAAACTTTCAGTCATGCCAAAGCTATCTATACGCAGTCGAAGACGGTATCGAAATTGGCAGCGACCCTGCGACCACCCTACAAGAAAACTAAGCCAAGTTAGACCCACCGCACGTCATGAACTTGCCAGCCCGCGATGTCGGGCTGGCAGCTTCGAGCCGCCCGGCCCCACGCGCAAGGCTGCCACAGACAAGACTGCTACACTGAGACGACTTTGACATTGGCGCCGAGGAGTTTTTCTCGGGAATGATGGCCATGGTCGACCAGTACAATATCAATCCCCAGTGCCCGCGCGACCTCTACATCATGCAACGTATCACCCACCATCACAGTATCTTCACAGCCCACTCCTGATGTCCTGATCAGACGTCGACCGCTATCGAGCTTGCTGGCTGCAAAGCGATTATCGATACCGTAGATATGATCAAACAGGTCACCGATGGCGAAATGCGCAATCATCTGCTCAAGACTGTTTTGCTCAGAGGCGGACAAGATAGACTGATGCTCGCATTGCCTGCGACTGGCACGCAAGACATTCAGCACTGGCTCAAACGGCCGACAAATCTGGTAACCAGACATGTACTGCTCAACATACTCATGGCAGAGAGTTTCAAAGGAAGCCCGCTGATAATCAAAACCCAAACGGTCATAGTACTGACGGATGGGGAAATCGAAGATGGCGCGGTATTCAGCAAAGCTAAGCTGTGGTCGATCGTGTCTAGCCAACTGCCAGTTAATCGTCTCGACGGCATAGTTGACATCATCTAGGATCGTGCCATTCCAATCCCAGATAATGTGTTTCTTCCCCGCCAATACTGCTTCTAACGGGTTCTTTATAGGACTATTAATATCACTCGTCATGGCGCTATGCCGACCATAACACTTTGCTGAGGACACCACTGAGGGCTCTGCATAACAAATTACATCCCGATGAGGTCAGCTCGGTCGAGCAGGTTCTGCTGCAGACGCAGACTGGCAGCGT
>Ga0209119_1002778_pt1 | contig 15717 bp, 15 predicted proteins | sample COG_03_FD_184747 | JGI IMG/M metagenome (GOLD analysis project Ga0209119, IMG submission 184747) | Pelagic Microbial community sample from North Sea - COGITO 998_met_03 (SPAdes) (version 2) | ecosystem: Environmental > Aquatic > Marine > Neritic zone/Coastal water | place: Helgoland, sampling... | reverse complement strand
AAAAGCTGCCGCAAGTCCTGTAAATGAGTTTAGTAGTGAGATAACCACTGGCATATCTGCACCGCCGATAGGCAACACGAAGAGGATACCATACCCCAAGGCAGCGGCAAACAATACATACAAATGCATTTCGCTTCCTGTACCTGTCCACACCATCCATGCTGCATACACGAAAAGGCCTATTAGAATGATGGTATTCAGAATATTATACTTCGGAAATCGTATGGCATTTTTTATTTTCCCATTCAGTTTAGCCCAAGCAATCATACTCCCACTAAAGGAAACAGAACCTATGACCATTCCTGCCAGAATAACACTCATGCTCATACTATCGCCTACATAATGGTGAAATTCTACTAAGCCTATAAGTGCAGCACAAGCTCCACCCATACCGTTAAAAAGAGAAACTAGTTCTGGCATTTTTGTCATTTGTACTCGCTTGGCAGTGAGCCAACCTACTACCGTACCTACAGCAATAGCACCAAATATAAGGCCATAAACCAATGGACTAACTGCTCCCTCGTGAAATACGATAGCCGTAATCATGGCCGCTATCATACCCACTGCCGCTAATGAATTACCATTTTTAGCTGTTTTCGCATTACTCAGCATTTTCAATCCCAGTATAAAGGTGACTGAAGACAATAAGTATATAATGTGTTGTATATCTAAATGCATTATTTCTTCTTCTTAAACATTTCTAACATTCTATCTGTCACTACAAAACCTCCTACTACATTGAGCGTGCCTAAGAAGACCGCTACAGTCCCTAATCCTAGGGCTAAGTAATTATCAGGCTCCGTATTTAGCATGAGTAATATGGCTCCTACTACTACCACACCGTGTATAGCATTAGCTCCGGACATAAGTGGTGTGTGCAGTACTGCAGGCACTTTACCTATCACTTCTACTCCTACGAATATCATTAGGATGACGATAAAGATCATCTCTTTATTTTCCGTGAAAAACTGTATTAAATCGTTCATATAATTATGGTTTAAGGTTTAATCGTTTTAGAACTTTAAGGTTTAAGGTTTAGTTTTTTCCACATCGTTTGTCTAGATCTAGATATTACTCGGGTTATCTGATCCGCCTCATCCAGAAGGTCCTTAATTTTTCCTTTGTCAGAATAAAAATCTCCTTCATCAAGGACTTCCAGCCAAAAGCAAGACTCATCTCCTTCTTCAATGGAAATACTAACTTTAGAAACAAATTCTTTATCTGAACGCGAAACACAAGCAGCCCTATAATTTGCTGCTACACTCGAAGCAGACCTTCCTAGTTGATTAGATATTATACGTGTAGAGTTTTGATTGTATGGAAGCTCATCACAAAGCTTTAAGGTATCTATTGCGAACTTCTTTGTTCTCTTCTTAAAAACCTTAACAAATTCATTTTCTATTTTAGCCATATATTTTTTATTCTTTTAAATTATTCATTTAATATTAAACCTTAACTCCTTAAATATTAAACCTTCGCTGTGACCAAAGTCTCCGTAGTTATCTCATCCTCCATATCCCACTTGAAACTTCCTTCACTTACCAAATGCGATAAGAATGTATCAATGTTTCGGCTTAGTAATTCACTGGCATTAGTTGGAATCTGAGCAGGGAAGTTGGACACACCTACTATTTTCACTCCATTGTGTATTACCGTTTCATCTGCTTTACTCAATGCGGTATTACCCCCTTTAGCCACTGCCATATCTACTATAACAGCTCCGTTTTTCATCAACCCTATTTGCTCTTCGCTGATGAGTATCGGTGATTTAGCTCCTTGCACAAGTGCTGTAGTAATCACTAAATCTGCTTGAGCTAGGGATTTATTGACTGCTTCTTTTTGTTTTTCTAAATATTCGGCTGACACTTCTTTGGCATATCCTCCTTCTACCTTCACACCTTCTCCTTCCACTGTGATAAATTTAGCTCCTAGAGATTCGGTCTGCTCCTTGCACTCTGGTCGTACATCTGTGGCCTCTACTCTAGCACCTAGTCTTTTAGCAGTGGCTATAGCTTGTAGACCTGCTACTCCTACTCCGAAGATTAGAACCTTGGCAGGTGTTATTGTACCTGCTGCCGTAGTAAGCATCGGAAAAATTTTGCCTAGATTATCTGCTCCACAAATCACTGCTTTATAACCAGAAAGATTAGACTGAGATGAAAGGATGTCCATACTCTGAGCTCTACTAATCCTTGGCATCGCGTCTAGACTGAGTCCCTTTATTCCTTTGGCTTCTAATTCTTTAATCAGTGGCTCATTCAATCGATGAAACAATTGTGATATCCAAATTTGACCAGCCTTCAAAGAAGTAATATCCTCTTTAGACGGTGGGTTTATTTTTACTATGACTTCACTTTTCTCAATGGCTTCTTTGGAAGTATGGGCTATGGATGCTCCTGCATTAGTATAGTCGGCATCGGTAAAGGCTGCACTAGCTCCAGCATTGGTTTCTACTGTCACATCAAATCCAAGGGCCGTTAGTTTTGCAATAGATTTAGGTACAATGGCTACACGTGTTTCGCCTGCATCAGTTTCTTTAAGTACGGAAAGTTTCAATTCTGTTCTACTTTTAGTTCGTGGTAAAGTTAGAAGAATTTGGGAATAGTGTTTATTCTATTAAGATTTTCTTGAAAAACTTTTGGTTTAAATTATTCGATATTTTAAGAATATAAACTCCTTTGGCATCTATTCTTATCTGATTATTTCTTTGGGATTCAAACTCAATACTCTTACCCAATAAGTCTCGAACCTCTAGCACAGAACATCCATCAGGTATTACTATATCTCCAGTACTTGGATTAGGATAAATAATAAAATCTGAATCTAAGAATTTTATAGAATTAGTGCCGCAGGTTAGAGTCAAAGAATCTACAGAGGTTTTGCCGCATTGCGTTGCAGAAAATTTCGCAGTGTATTTACCTTCTCTTGCATAGGTGTGAGTAGGTACTAAAGTATCGGAAGAAGTACCATCCCCAAAATCCCAATGCCCTGCATCTATATTCTCATTCACAGGATCAAACGTAAAAGTACATTCGTCCTTTAATACGGTAAATTTTGCAGAGGGATCACTTACTCCTATGTTAAATTTACTTAAACTATCTAGTAAGACTGCACTTACGGCCATGTGTATAGTATCAATGGTAGTTTGTGGCAATCCGTTGGTATAGCTAGAATTATAAGGACTCTTGCGATATATAGAGGTATAGAACGTATAAGCCGTCGCAGTAATACCAACTGGCCCAGGATGAGAACCGTCACCAGAATACAATTGTAAACTTGGTGCATTTTCTCTGATCCATCTCCACACTGCTCCCACGGGACTCACCTCTGCATCATTAGCTACGCCCATTATCTGATAGTTAGCATAAATGATGCTATCCATTCCTTCGTAGGTGCACACCGGTGGCCATGAGGCACAGTTTTGATTATCGCCATTCTCTCGTCCCCAAGTCATATAAAACATAGGTACTATACATGCTTGGCTATGAATACTGTCACATATTTGTTTTGCGTATGGGAATACTTCAGACTGCACCTGATTATCTGGCCAGGAACACTCTTGACTCTGACATTGTAAAATTACGTAGTCATAGTTTTCATTTCTAATCTGCTGATACAGTTCGTGGTTAGTCGCATGACCAGATAGTCTTTGTCCGCCTGCAGAGTTTTCCATAGCTTCTAGCGTATCACCAGCATCCATGGCCACTGCCGCCACTACACCTGGCATACCTGCGGTATAGCTATTGCCCACAAATAATGCTCTAGTTACTTGAGCATGAGACACCGTAGATAGGAGCAAGCTCACTATGATTGTAAGATAAGTGAATTTTATTTTCGTCATTATATCCAGCAAATATAAAGGTGTTACCTCCTGACTATAAAGGCTTTTATATAATGTGACAATAAAAAATCCATTGAACGTGTTCAATGGATTTTTGAGTATTCAAACTCACTAAACGTGGTTTGCATCGATTGGAAAATTAAATAGACAACATTTAGTTTCTTATACTTATATAGACCCAGAGATGACAAATGGTTGCGAAATGTAAAGTCATGATATAGTCATGTAAAAAATGGACAAAAAAAAGAGCCCTCGCCTTAGCGAGAGCTCTTAATACTATTTGGATGAGTTTCCTAGTCACTTACGTACTAGTCACTCCTCACTAAAAGACTATTTTACTTCTTCGAATTCTACGTCTTCTACGTCCTTAGCATCGTCACCGGTAGCATCGCCACCTGCAGTAGATTCTGGTCCAGCACCTTCGGCTCCACCATCTTGCTGTGCAGCGTAGATATCTTGACTAGCAGCTTCCCACGCTTTGTTAAGCGTTTCCATATGCGTATCTATACCTGCTATGTCGCCAGCAGCGTGAGCTTTTTTCAACTCTTCTTTGGCTGCTTCTATAGCTCCTTTTTTGTCTTCAGGTATTTTATCGCCATACTCTGTCAGTTGCTTCTCAGTAGAGAATACTAATTGATCTGCTTCGTTTAGCTTATCAATTTTCTCCTTTTCTGCTTTATCAGAATCTGCATTAGCTTCTGCTTCTTTACGCATTCTATCTATCTCTGCTTCACTTAGACCAGAACTTGCTTCTATTCTAATGTTTTGCTCTTTACCTGTACCCTTATCTTTAGCACTTACGTTTAGTATACCATTGGCATCTATATCAAAAGTTACTTCTATCTGCGGTACTCCTCTTTGAGATGGAGGTATAGAATCTAAGTGAAACTTACCTATAGTTCTGTTATCTCTAGCCATAGCTCTCTCACCTTGCAATACGTGTATCTCTACACTTGGTTGGTTATCAGAAGCTGTAGAAAACACTTGAGATTTTTTAGAAGGAATAGTCGTGTTACTTTCTATAAGTACCGTAGATACACCGCCCATAGTCTCTATACCTAGAGAAAGTGGTGTCACGTCTAATAGTAGTACATCTTTTACCTCACCAGTAAGTACACCACCTTGAATAGCAGCACCTATGGCTACTACCTCATCTGGATTTACTCCTTTACTTGGTGCTTTACCAAAGAACTTTTCTACTTCTTCTTGTATTCTTGGCATACGAGTACTACCTCCTACTAAGATTACTTCGTCAATGTCTGCAGGAGTGTATCCAGCATCTTTCATTGCTTTCTTCACTGGATCCATACTACGCTTGATAAGACTATCTGCTAGTTGCTCAAACTTAGCTCTAGTAAGCGAACGTACTAGGTGCTTAGGACCACTATCTGTAGCTGTAACGTAAGGTAGATTTATCTCAGTCTGAGTAGAGCTACTTAACTCAATTTTTGCTTTTTCAGCTGCTTCTTTTAGTCTTTGCAAAGCCATAGGATCTTTTCTAAGGTCCATGTTTTCATCTGCTTTAAACTCTTCTGCTAACCAATCTATAATAACTCTATCAAAATCGTCACCACCAAGGTGTGTATCACCATTAGTAGATTTTACTTCAAATACGCCATCACCTAATTCTAGTATAGAGATGTCGAATGTACCTCCACCTAAATCATATACAGCTATTTTTTGATCAATGTCTTTTTTGTCTAGTCCGTAAGCTAATGCCGCAGCAGTTGGCTCATTTACCACACGTTCTACTTTTAAACCAGCTATTTCACCAGCCTCTTTAGTAGCTTGTCTTTGGCTATCATTAAAATATGCAGGAACAGTGATTACTGCTCTAGTCACTTCAGTACCAAGATAATCCTCAGCAGTTTTCTTCATTTTCTGAAGAATAATAGCAGAGATTTCTTGTGGTGAATACTTTCTATCACCTATCAAAACTCTAGGTGTATTATTATCACCTTTTACCACTTTGTAAGCCATATGTCCAGCTTCTTTGGCTACCTCATCAAAGGTAAACCCCATGAAACGCTTGATGGAGCTTATGGTGTTTTGCGGGTTTGTTATCGCTTGTCTTTTAGCAGGATCACCTACTTTTCTCTCACCATTTCCATTGTCCATAAAAGCGACAATAGATGGTGTAGTTCTTCTTCCTTCACTGTTAGGTATCACTACTGGTTCGTTACCTTCCATTACAGATACGCAACTGTTTGTAGTTCCTAAGTCAATTCCAATTACTTTACTCATTTGTATACTATTCGATTATTTATTGACTACCAATAAACAACTACAATGCCATTAGTAGATTAGGTAAAAATTGGCAGTTCTAGAAAATTATCTATGACAAAACGACATTTATCAAGGTACGAAACCAAGCTTTTCGGTAAACCTTGACTCTTGAATATGTCTTAGTGTGCTTCCTGGGAAAATATATCCCTCAAAGGATTTGATGTGTCTAGAGGCAAATATACCTAGGCCATTATCAAAATTAGTATACTCTGGTTTTTTCTGAATTATACCAATTGAGGGTTCGTTCACACTTAGATAAGTATTAAAGTCGTCTGATATGCCATAGAAATTAATGTCATAATTAATCAAGCGTCGTTCTACGCTATTATCTTCTTGTAGGCTAGCTTGTAGAGAAGTGAAAAAATTAATAGAAGGAACCAAGTAAGTAGCCTTTTCTTGGCGTGTCAAATCTCTGGTCCTACCTAGATTTACCATTCGCCAAATTATTTCTTTCATCTCCTTATTGGCAGGATTATCTTTTTGCGTTTCTTCTACGTAAATCACCATTTCTACGGAATAAGCTCGTGCCCATTTCCCTTCTTGAAAACGAGTGAGCGTAGTTTGATCGTCTGTACCATTAAAATTGATAAGACTAAAGTTGTCATTAATGGGTTCTGTAACCTCAGGACTCCCTACACTCGGCGTACTAGCTGTCGTAGAATACCCTGTCACTGGATTGCGTACTGTTATTACATAGGTATAGTTAACCAGATAACTCGAAGGCATTACAGGATTATCTAGTTCGTATAGTATGTTTTGGTCGCTATAGAAAACTCCTGTATCCTTAGGCATTCCCAGTGTATCTCCGTCCACCTTACGTAGTATGAATGTATTGGTGAGAGTCTCATTTCTATACTCCTGTATAGTGACATCTATCTCTTCAAAATAAAGAGAATCCTGTACATTGCTAAAATTAAGTGCACCTCGTTTCTCATCTAGATATGCTCGCTGTACTCTTACATAATTTTTGCTTTGAGTAGGATTTAAAGCAGCATAGACTACCGCCACTTCTTCCCAATCTGCAGCTACTTTTAGTTCATTTTCGCACCCACAAAAAGTAAAAAAAATCAGTGTCAACAGTATGTTATTCCAAATCGGTTTTTGCATTATTTTAGTTTAGCTTTGCAAACTTTCACAAATAAAATGAGATTTCTATCATTTATACTAATAATAACTCTGTCACATTTGACCAATGGCCAAAATGTCTTTACCCAATTTAATGACACGCTAGTCTATGACGATTTCAGTAGCAATAAGTACAACTTCCCACAGAAGTATACGGCTTTAGAGATTTCGATTATAGACGATGGCAACTACCGTATAAAACGAATAAGCGACAACGGATCATCTTACTCCTATCTTAAACTAGAAAAACCACTTTACTCGTATGAGGTGCAGACTAGCATATCTATAGGCAAAGGCGGACAAAGTGCAGGCATAGTACTAAACGGACAAACTACAATAAATGGTGGAATACTGCTAGAAGTAAACAACAAACGAAGGTTTAGAGTCACTAAAATGAATGGGATGCAAGAGCGACTTTTAAGTGGATCGCCTAGCGGCAACGGATGGGTAAAATCTAAAAGCCTAAAAAAGAAATCTTTTAATCAAATTACAGTAAAGGTACAGGAAGGTTATTACGATATCTATTTTAACGGCAAGTATGAATATACTGCAACTGACACCCAGTTCGAAAGTGGTAAAGTAGGACTATTTACACGTGCGAGTACAGAAGTATTGGTGAAAGATCTTTTGGTGAAAAAGAGATCTTCATCTCAGGCTATAGGTGTAACTAAAAATACTAACGAACCAAAAAACAGTACTACAGTAGAGAATAAAGACCCTGATTTTCAAGAGGTAATTATGATTTTCAAAACCAAGATCGACTTGCAGCAAGTGGAAATTAGCACCTTACAAAAGGATCTAGATAAATGTAAGAGTATGTTAAACTATGACACCTCTTTAGTAAGCAGATCTACTACGCTGGAGTATAATAATAAGATACTCTCTGAAAAACTAGACTCTACAACCAGAATCGTAACTCGAAATAAAAAAAGACTTGAATATCTAGAGTCACTCAAAGAGGATGTAGAAAAAGGAAGCAACGGGGATTTGGTACTTAACCTTACCTCTATTTTGGCAGATTTGAAAAACGAGAATCAGCAACTCAAAGCTGAAAACACCACTACCAAAGAACAAAAAGAACAAGTAAAAAAAGACAATACCGTATTGCTTCGTGAGATAGAACGACTGAAGTACATGCTAGACCTAAAAGAATAATCACAATGAGTACTGCTAAGAAAGAAATAAAAAAGGTAACCACTCATCAGCTTCAGGAAATGAAGTCTCGTGGCGAAAAAATATCCATGCTCACAGCTTACGATTATTCGTACGCCAAAATAGTAGACGATGCAGGTATAGACGTGATTCTAGTAGGTGACTCTGCAAGTAATGTAATGGCAGGTCATGACAGCACATTGCCAATCACACTTGATCAAATGATATATCACGCCCAATCGGTAATACGAGCAGTGGACAGAGCATTGGTAGTAGTAGATATGCCATTTGGTAGCTACCAGGGTAACAGTTCAGAGGCCTTGCGAAGTGCCATTCGTATAATGAAAGAAAGTGGTGCTCACGCTGTAAAACTAGAGGGCGGCTCCGAAGTAATAGAATCTGTGAAAAGAATATTATCTGCGGGAATACCAGTAATGGGACATTTAGGTCTTACCCCACAGAGTATCTATAAATTTGGCACCTATACAGTACGAGCAAAAGAAGATGAGGAGGCAAATGAACTAAAAGAAGACGCTTTACTACTGCAAGAAGCAGGGTGTTTCGGTATAGTATTAGAAAAAATACCTGCAAAGCTAGCTACTGAAGTAGCTAAAAATGTTTCTATACCTGTAATAGGAATAGGAGCTGGCAGCGGCGTAGACGGTCAGGTTCTCGTATTGCATGACCTGCTAGGTGTAACCAAAGAGTTTTCACCTAGATTTTTAAGAAGGTACTTAAATCTATACGAGGAAATGAAAGGAGCTGTAGGTCAGTATATAAAGGATGTGAAATCGAAAGATTTCCCGAACGAAAAAGAGCAGTATTAGAGTTCTTCTAAAACAGCACTTAGACCTTTCTCTGTAAGCGTTTCGCAAATGGGAATAAGAACTATTTCTGAACCGCTTTTCACAGTACACTTGCCCTTATAATGCACTAACATAGCACATTGCTCTGCTTGCTCTTCTGTATGCTTGCAGTATTTTATAAGACAATATATTACGTGGTCAAAAGTATTGACATCGTCATTATACAATATTATGGCAGAACCGGTATCGGTATCTACTAATACCTCTGTTTCTTCAGATTCTTGTGTATTATTATTCCAAATCATCCTTTATCTTTAAATAATTTTGCTTTACTTTCTTCTCCATTGAGTAAGCGAGTTATATTCTTTTTGTGCGTGAGAATCACCATTACAGCTGCGGCTATACCAAAAGCTATAAATAGTGGTTCATCTCTTTTGAAAACAAAAATAGTCAAAATAGGAAATGCAATAGCAGCTAGGATTGAGCTTAGTGATACGTACTTAGTAAGTAGTAAAACAATGATAAATAATCCCATTATGGCTAAAGCTAATACATAGTGAATCCCAATGAGCATGCCAAAAAGTGTAGCAATGCCTTTACCTCCTTTGAATTTTTCGAATACTGGAAATATATGCCCCACAACTGCTAACAAGCCAAAAAGCAACTGTAAATTTATAAATTGGTCTGTACCATGTTCTACAAAACCGAGATAATGCACCAAACTAGCGGCAGTCACTCCTTTTACAATATCTAAAAAGAGGACTATGATACCCACTTGAGTTCCTAGCACCCTAAAAGTGTTAGTGGCACCTGCGTTTCCGCTCCCGAAGTCTCTTACATCTACTCCAAAATAAGCCTTACCTAGCCATATACTACTAGGAAGACTTCCAAGTAAATAGGCTAGTATAGCTAATATTATTATTGAAAATATTTCCATATAAAGTTCCAAATTAACGGATTAACTAGGGATAGTTACGCACAAATTCGTGCAACTTTTTCTATTTTATTAAAAGAGCGTCTCCATAACATAGGAAATTGTAGCCTTCTTTTAGTGCTGTGTTATATACCTCCATAGCCAACTTATGATCATCTAAATAGGCAGATGTAAGCATCATAAGTGTAGACTGTGGCTGATGAAAATTTGTCAAGTATGCATTTGCAATACGTGGCTCATATGGAGGAAAGATAAATTTATCTGTCCAGCTGTCATCTGCATTTAATTGCCCAAATGCAGATACGGAACTTTCTAAAGCTCTCATCACACTAGAACCAACGGCTAATACTTTCTTTTTATCTTTTTTGGCAGCATTTACTATATCAGCAGAATCTTGCTTTATGATAAAATGCTCGCTATCCATTTTATGCTTAGTAAGATCTTCTACCTCTACAGGTCTAAAAGCTCCTAGACCAATATTCAAGTTAACTTTAGCAAATTTTACACCTTTTATCTCAAGACGCATCATTAGTGCTTTTGTAAAGTGTAGACCTGCTGCGGGAGGTGCTATAGCACCTTCTATCTCTGCAAATATTGTTTGATACATTTCTGCATCTTCTGCTGTAGCTTCACGATCTAGATACTTAGGAATAGGTGTATGACCTAGCTTATTTACTACATCCTTAAACTCTCTATCTGTACCATCGTACAAGAAACGAATAGTTCTACCTCTAGAAGTAGTGTTATCTATCACCTCTGCTACTAGTTCATCTTCTCCGAAGAAAAGCTTATTGCCTACTCTAATCTTACGAGCTGGATCTACTAGTACGTCCCAAAGTCTAAGTTCTTGATTTAGCTCTCTTAGCAAGAAAACTTCAATCTTAGCACCTGTCTTTTCTTTATTACCATAAAGCCTAGCTGGAAATACCTTAGCATTGTTAAGTACCATGACATCTCCATCATTGAACTCTTCTAAAATGTCTTTAAACATTTTGTGTTCAATTGTTTTGGTAGCTTTATCTACTACCATAAGCTTACACTCATCTCGGTTGTAAGGTGATGTATTGGCTATTTTACTTGGGTCTAATTCGAAGTGGAATTCTGATAATTTCATTAATTTATATTAAGATATAATATGTGCAAAATCGAGTGCAAAAATAACCTTTTATAGAGGAGAAGTCAAGAATAAATATAGATGCCCCATTTGTTATCGTTTTTAACGCACCTTAACCTTATGAATCATAACTTTTTTTAACCTCTGTTAATCGATAAGTCTACACTATTCTGCACACACTTGTCCTATGTTTGACGAGTTAATGAATCGTACTTCGCGTCTTTACGAATCTATTTCTCTTAGCCTTAGCTTTTTGCTGGGTAATAAGCTCCGTAGCTTATTATCTATACTAGGTATCACTATTGGAATCTTTTGCATTGTTGCCGTTTTAACGGCCACACACTCTCTTGAGCAAAACATACGAGCCAATATTGACAAAATGGGTGACAATATTGTTTATGTACAAAAAATGCCGTGGTCATTTGGATCTAGGACTCCTTGGTGGGAGTACCAAAGTAGACCAAAGACATCAGAAAAAGAATACGAGAGACTCAAGCTAGAAGCAGACAAAAATATTATAAAGAATATTGCCTATTTCTATGAATTCGGAGATAACACATTAAAGTCAAAGATAGAATCGATATCATCTGTAAGGGCTACAGCAGTTTCTGGCGATTTTTTCGAAATTAATCAATGGGAACTAGCTTACGGTCGATTCTTTAATGCCTATGAAATCGAAAAAGGAGAAAACTCAATCATACTAGGTCACAACCTTGCAAAAAACCTATTCATTGGCAAGGTGCCCATAGGACGTAAGCTAAAATTCAATGGCCATACAGTCAATATCATTGGAGTTTTGGAGCATCAAGGCAATAATATGGGAGGCTCTCAGTATGACAATATTGCAATACTTTCATCCGTGTTTGCTCAAAAATTTGCTAACCCTAAAGTGAATGCCAACGTTGGAACCTCTATGGTACTCAAGGGTTATCGTGGCATGGACATCAAATATTTAGATTTTGAAATTAAGCGTTTGATGCGATCCATCCGAAAGTTAAAACCTAAGGAAGAAGACAATTTTGCCATTAATAAATTAACCACTGTATCAAATCAGCTAGATCAAACCTTTGGGGTAATAGATATAGTAGGAGTCATAATCGGAGGATTCTCTCTTTTGGTAGGAGGTTTTAGCATAGCCAATATCATGTTTGTCTCAGTAAAAGAGCGTACCTCTATAATAGGATTACAAAAAGCACTCGGTGCTAAACGTAGTTTTATTATGTCTCAGTTCTTATTTGAATCTGTAATGCTATGCATAGTTGGAGCCGCCATCGGTATAGGCATAGTAGTAGGACTAGGTTTACTTGCTAGTAATTTCACAAGCTTTCAAATCTATTTCAGCACCTCTGTATTTGTTTGGGGCATAGTAGTTTCTACTGTAATCGGTCTTGTGTCTGGCATAGCTCCCGCCTTACTTGCAGCACGTATGGATCCTGTAGTTGCCCTTAGAAAATAATGCCCAAGGCTTTATTGCTCTCTTTTGTTCTATTCCTCTACCAATGCACGCCAGAGCCAAATAGACAAGAAGATATAGCTAAAGAAACATACGAAGAGCCAATAGAGGTATCAGCTCCTAAACCGCCTTGTGCTCTCCAAGACAGCCTTTTAGCTTCAGGATTAGTGAATGTGCAAGCACTCAACCCCAATATCCGAGTTCACCTCCGCTATAGTGACACCAATAACTTCGTTATCTATTCATACTAAAAAACTAATGCTTAGGCTCTATTACCCTTATAAAACAGATTACCGACTACTCCTAAAAGCACCAGACCTAGTCCCAGTATTACAATAGAAGAATACCACTCATCCCAAATATAATAACCAAAGAATAGAGCATAAACAATCCCAAGATATGAAACTATTGACACTTGGCTTACCTCTCCTATTTGATATGCTCTAGTAAGAAAATACTGAGCAAAATACGTGCACAACCCAATGATACCAAGCAGAAGCCAATTAAGCGGGGTAGTCCAAACCCAATCTCCAGAAATGAAAATATAAAGTAAAACCAGTGGAACTGTCACCATAGGGAAATACAGCATAATCACAAAATGATGTTCAGATTTTTTGAGTACGCTTATCACATTATAAGCTGCCGAAGCTGCTATAGTACCTAGCACCCCAACTACTAATGGGACTACCTCTACCCTATCGTCAAAATCTTTAATAATATAAATACCAACTAGACATAATAAGAAAAACAGCCAACGCAATGGTGCTATAGGTACTTTGGTAATAAGTACGGAGATCAATACGGTGATAAGTGGAGTAAGATAATGTACTACTACGGCACTAGCTAGCGGCATAGTATGCAGTGTATAAAAGAAAAAAGCGATACCCAAGGAGCCAAATAATCCTCTAAAAATGAGCAGTTTCTTATGAGATCCAAATGGTTTTATTTTTTGCTTCTTGACAATAGCGGCTACCATTATGAGCATTACGATGCTTCGCATAAAAACAATCTGAGCTACAGGTATATCATCTAATTGCTTCACTATAAGATTCATAGAAGAAAAGATGAGCGATGCAAGCATCATGTAGATTACTGCTTTTTTATTTTCAGTCATCTGCTGGCCATAGTCGCATTTCCAAAAAAACACGTATTGGGTTATAAAGTATATTTATACTTCTTTCGATTTTGTAAACAGGTATTACTATTGAAAGTAGCAACATAAATTATTGGGCAAAGAACAATAAAATTCTTTATAGAACAAAGGGAGATTACGTGCTCATTAGGTTGAGATTTGAGCTTGCTAGCCTTTATTCTAACAGTAAGCCTAGTAAGCTATTGCATATTATTCTGAGTTTCATCTTATAACTGCCCTTGATCTTTTTGTATATCAAGTTTAGGTTTCAACTGGCTAAGCCCTATGCTATAAAAATGAGATTAAACTTCTTATTGCCCTGCCTGAGAAAGGCTTAATATCATGCGTGGCTAACAGATTGTTTTTTTGTTTAATAGCAATATCTCGCTGCGAATCAGAAACGCAGTTTTACACCACTAAGCTGGTAAGAAAAGGTAAGTTGTTTTTGTCGAAGACCAAATCTCAATGCTCATATAAAAAACTCCGGAGCGACAAGTCAAATTACCCCTCTTGACGAGTAATCAAATTACTATTTCTCATTAAGCCTATGGCTAGCAGATTGTATTTGAGTTTTCGGTTAAAACCAACCTAACAGAATTCCAGAACTTAATCATAAAAAAAGGACCACTATCTCTAGCCGTCCTTCCCTATTATATTATTAAAAAGTGATTAGTTAAGAAGAGCATTAGTCTTACTTACACCTTCTGCACTAGACTGCATATGAGCTTTTTCTGCGTCTGACAGAGACACCTCTACTATACGTTCTATACCATTCTTGCCTATGATACAAGGTACGCCTATGCATAATCCGCTTAGGTTATATTCTCCGTCTAACAATGCAGAGCAAGGAATCATTTTTTGAGAATCAAGAGCTATAGCTTTCACTATCTCAGATACCGCAGCTCCTGGAGCATACCAAGCACTAGTGCCTAGCAAGCCAGTAAGCGTAGCACCACCTACTTTAGTAGCCTGTACTATTTCATCCATACGAGCAGCGTCCAAAAATTCAGAAACGTTCACACTGTTTCTAGTTGCTTTCTCTATCAATGGCACCATACCTGTATCGCTATGACCACCTATTACCATACCATCTACGTCGCTAGCCGGACAACCCAGAGCTTCTGATAGTCTATATTTAAAACGTGCACTATCTAGAGCTCCACCCATACCTATAATACGGTTCTTTGGGATGTTCGTAGATTTATGCACTAAGTAAGTCATAGTATCCATAGGATTAGATACCACTATGATAATAGCATTAGGAGAATGCTCCAATATGCTAGAAGAAACAGTCTTCACTATGCCTGCGTTAATACCTATAAGCTCCTCACGAGTCATACCTGGCTTACGAGGAATTCCACTTGTAATTACGGCTACATCACTACCAGCAGTAGCTGCATAGTTATTGGTAGCACCTGTTATCTTGGTATCAAAACCATTAAGTGATGCACACTGCATCAGGTCCATAGCCTTGCCTTCTGCAAAACCTTCTTTGATATCTACTAAAACTACCTCTGCGGCAAAATCTTTGATGGCGATATACTCGGCACAACTAGCACCTACAGCACCCGCTCCTACTACTGTTACTTTCATAGGTGCAAAGGTAGCACTTGGTTACATATTTTAGAGAAAGGATGTACACTTGTTTTAAAGAACTAGAAAAGTGCCATTCCAAAGGCCATAAGAAAAGCAGTCTAGAAAATGTACACCCTATTTAGTGTTGCTCAGCTGGTGGTGCAGGTAGCTATGGTGACGAACGAATGTTTTTCAAATGGCTCTTTGGCGAATATAAACCAGACGGGGACGCTGGATTAGCCAGGTACAATGGTTATGATAGGAAAAGCGGATCAAGTGATATAGATGGACCTCCTCTT
>Ga0209119_1002769_pt1 | contig 15743 bp, 10 predicted proteins | sample COG_03_FD_184747 | JGI IMG/M metagenome (GOLD analysis project Ga0209119, IMG submission 184747) | Pelagic Microbial community sample from North Sea - COGITO 998_met_03 (SPAdes) (version 2) | ecosystem: Environmental > Aquatic > Marine > Neritic zone/Coastal water | place: Helgoland, sampling... | reverse complement strand
CAGATGGCCAAAATAAAAACGTTCAATCTCCAGAGCGTGGAACAATAGCAACTTTTGTTGTTGAAGAAGGCAGTGCTGTAAATGCAGGTCAAATCATTGCAACGATTAATCCCATTGAAGCTGAAGGCGTCTTGGAAGAATTAGAAGCGCGCTTGAGCAATCTGAGTTTAAAGATGATCCGACTAGATGCTGAATTAAAGGGGGACACGGTAGCAAGTGTTCTTAATAATGGAGCTGATTATCCAGAAACACTTTTAGATGCTGAGATTGAACTCATGACATCTCGACGTGAAAGTTTAAATGCAGAATTAAAAACCCTTAACCAAGATAAAGAGCGTAAAGGTAAAGTCCTTTTAGGTTTGGGTGCTGAAATCGAGGGTCAAAATAGTCTTAAAGAACTCTTGAATAAAGAAATGCTTGAAGTGCTGCCTTTGGTAGATGCTGGTGTTTTAGGGAGCTCAGAACGCTTTCGATTAGAGCGTGAAGAAACATCAATCCAAACACAGCTTCAGGTGCTCTCTGAAAAGGTTGCTCAAACTGAGTTAGAGATTGAACAAATCAGCAGCCAGTTAGACGCAGTACAAATCAATTATAATACAGAAATATATCAAGAACGTTCTCAAGTAACAGGTGAAATTGCAGAACTGGAAGTGCGTCTTCCTGCAATACGTCAACGCCTTAAAGAAACTGAAATACGATCACCCATAGATGGGATAGTAAATCGCGTGTTCTTTAACTCCTTGGGAGCTGTTGTATCGAGTGGTGAGGTAATTGCAGAAATTGTGCCAACTCAGGGTAAATTACTAGTTGAGGCTTTTATCGACCCCAAAGACATTGCAACAATTGAGCCAGGCCAACCAGCTAAAATAAGCCTCACAGCATATGACCCATCAAAATATGGATATTTGTTGGGTACACTCACCAAAGTCTCTGCTGATACAGTCTTTAGAGAGGAAACAAAATCATCGGCCTATGCCGTCAATCTCTCCATCGATACAGAAATTTATGAAAATGATACAGTTCCAGTCTCAATTGTTCCTGGCATGATTGCTCAAGTTGATATCATTCAAGGTGAGCGCACAATCCTTGAATACTTCTGGCAACCCGTTGCAAAGATGAAAGATACAGCCTTTAGGGAGTGAAATCTTTTCTTAAGAAAGCTGCAATATTTATTGATCACAATGCACTAATCTCCTTCTAGCAAACTTAATCAAGTAAGTTTAACGACGAAAGCGTTTAATTAAGTGAGGAGCATAAATATAACTTACAAATAAAATCACGAAAAAAAATATTGCAGCCAAAAAAGCATTCAAATTTTGGTCCCATAACATAACCCCGACAACTGATGGGGTAACTATCAAAGGCGACATAACCAGCGTTGTCAATGGGTTTGTTATATGACGGCGGTTTTGTCCAAAGAAACATATTTCTAAACCACGTAAAACTATTTGATGGACATGTAAGCGATCCGGTGAAAAAATATTCAGTCTCCTGCGAGATCGGCGATAGATCGCAATTAAAGTATCCGCAACAGGCCAAAATAAAGTTAATAGTATTGCCCAAGGCGAAACATCTGGTATATTTATTAGAATAGCTATACCAAACCAGCTTAACACAAAACCAATAATATATGCGCCTGCATCACCCAGAAAGATTAGACCAAACGGATAATTTATAATAAAGAATCCTAAAATGCCTGCCGCCATTAGTATAGAAAGATGCACCATAGCTGTGAAACCCGATACTTCAGCTATTTGGCTGAGAGCCAATGCTGCAACTATGCCCGTAAGAGATGCTAGTCCATTCACCCCATCAATCAAATTGAAGCCATTTGATATGCCCACTGTAACCAAAACAGTAAGAGGAATACCGACTGCCCAATGGTCGATCACGATATCTATTATTGGGATACCAGTACGAGGAAGGCAAAATCCCAATACCAAAATTATTAACAAACTTGAACTGACCGCAGCCAACAGGCGATGACGAGGCGAAATTTGGAAGCCTAAATCTTCAGCTAATCCAACAAAAAAAAGCAACGAAGTCACGAGAAAAAAGTCAGCGTAATCACCCGAAGTTGAAACTGATGAGAAAATGACACCAAGGCCAATAGCACCAAAGATCGCTATACCACCCAATCGTGGTGTCTGGCGTGTATGCATTGACTGGATCGCAATCAGGTCACTAGGCCTGTTTATGAGATCCAATATCCATGACCGCAACATAACAAAAACAAGGCATAAACAAATCGAAAAAAATAAAATTATATATTCATGCCAATTCGAGTTTAAGATCGTTTGGTTAAACAAGTTTAGGTCCAATCATTTAAAAGAAAAAATTACCTTTATTTGAAAGAATCCTAAACTAAACAAGCGCATTTTTCTAAAGCGCATGAGTATAGGCCAATGCTCAAAAGTATAAAATTTTATATAAAATTTGTGGAATTCTTTTAATATTCTTAAGTAACAAGAAAGTTATTTTCATCACCACATTCTAATTACGTAACTCGCCTATCCGGCAGTTATTTTGCTGCAATCTAAACAAAATCCGAATTGCCAAACATAGTTTCTTAAATACAAGAAGATAAACATTTTGATTAAAACACGATGAATTAATATTACGCTTTTATTAAGCAATAATTTATTGAAGCCTTTAAAATGAACCAAAAGGATTGTGAGCTATTCTTTTGTATATTTTGGCCTCTACTTAATATTTTGATAATACCCAATCACTCCCCAGATTTTAAAGATTTGGTATGTGATATTTTAGAATATACATATAAAGGCATTTTAAGATCGGACATTCTAAAATCAAAAAAATATCAGTAATTGGAGGCTCTGGTTTTGTTGGGACAAATTTGTGTCAGGCTCTTTCTGAGCGCAAGGTGCCGTTTGAAATTATTGACCTAAAAGTCAGCAATAAGTTCCCTGAATATAGTAAAGTTGCAGATGTGCGTGAAATTGAAAGTTTGCGCAACTCTGTCAGTGGCGAAATAGTAGTACACCTTGCGGCTGTACACCGAGATGATGTGCAAGATATATCTGAATATTACAACACCAATGTAAATGGAACTCAAAATATTGCTAGAGTTTGCACTGATTTTGGAATTAAAAAAATTATTTTTACTAGTACTGTTGCGGTTTATGGTTTTGCTGAGCCTGATACTGGTGAGGATGGAAAAATCAATACGTTTAATGACTACGGGAAATCAAAATACCTTGCCGAAGAGCAGCTTCGAAGTTGGCATAACAGAACAGATTCATCACTTGTCATTGTGCGCCCAACGGCAATATTTGGCGAGGGTAATCGTGGAAATATCTTTAATTTATTTAACCAAATTGCATCTAATAACTTCGTAATGATTGGTGATGGAAAAAATAAAAAATCAATAGCTTACATTAAAAATGTCATTGCTTTTTTGGAAGAGTGTATTTCTTCTACTGAAAGCTACAGTCTTTACAATTATGTTGACACACCTGATCTCGACATGAATTCGTTAATCAAAAATGTTCGGGTTTTCTTAAATAAAGAGAACACCAGTGGCATTAGATTGCCCTATTGGTTTGGAATTTTATTAGGTTATCTAGCTGATAGTTTTTCCTACATGTCAGGCCGTAACTTACCCCTAAGCTCAATCCGTGTAAAAAAGTTTTGTTCTTCATCAGCATTTTCAAGTGCAAAGTTTAAATTAAATAATTTTAAAGCACCATTTTCCTTAGACGAAGCGTTGGAGAAAACTTTAAACAGTGAGTTCATTAATCCTGACCCAAACAGTGAAATCTTTTTTAGTGAATAGATGATAGGTTTTTATATGAATGATTTGACTTTATTAACGAATAAAAGTGGTTTATTTTGCAGTTGAATAAGCGCACAATTGTCTCGCTTGACGAATTAGATTCTTTTAGATTCGCCAGGACTTTAATCAGACCAAGTGACCAATGTCTCTATATTGAACAGGTAAAAAGCTGGTTTCAAATTCCAAAATTGATCCATAACAGTATTGGCACATTAATAGTATTAGGTGCGAGACCCCCAGATAAAGCTGCGGTGCATCATCTTGGAGCAAAGGCTGACAGGATTATAATTCTACAACACGCTGTAAATCGTCGACGTAAAGTTAAAGAACTTTCGCTACAATATTTTTTAATGAATTTTAGAAAGATTTTTTATTGGAGCGTGTTCATTATTGTTTGTAAACTTCTACCTCGAAATAAGTTACCTCCAGTACATCTTTACTATTTCACAGACAATTATCTAAATGAATGGACGGAAATATTAGGCAAAGAAAATTTTGAAGCGACTTCTTGTCCAGCTCCTGACCCAACAAGGTTTGGTTCTAAAAACGATATCTTGATAAATGATACACCTGTATCATATCAGTTAATAGACGAACCGTTCACAAAAACTCTGGGCATATCCGTAAAAAGTGAACGCATCCTTTTGCAAAAAATTCTTGAAATTTGTGGGGATGAACCAATTATGGTTAAAACTCACCCTAGAAGCCAATCAGAAAAGTATGCATTTTCAAAAAAATTTATATTGTCTGAATGTATTTATTCTAATCCAGGTGCAGTAATTGGATATAAATCAGGTCTTTTAAACTACAACTTTTGCACTAAAAAATATTTATGCATTCATTATGAGAATGAAAAATTTAAAATTCAAACCTCTATGAAACAACAAAAAAACAAAAATAAGCTTACATACTTAGATGTCGTCAATGAAGAAATCAAATAAAAAAATCTTTAATGTTCTATGGTCTTCTCGAGATTTTGGAGGGGCAGAAATATATGTAGAAACAATGCGAAAGACCTGGGGGACAGAAACCATAGCTTTGGAAAATTTGAGTATAAAAGAAATACTTTCTTTGACCTATAATATTTCTTTTGGCAGTGACAACTACATTTTCCATGACATCAGGGCCGCACTTTTAGGATTTTTTAGTCCAAATCGTAAACACATAACAGTCGTACACGGGCCCGGGAGAAGCATTTTGATTACAAAAGTTATTATTTTTTTGCAAGCATTTATACAAAAAAAGGTAATTCTTGTATCCTCAAACATTTTTCAAATGCAAATAAATAAGCGTTTACTTGTATTAGAAAATTTTTCAACTGCTGGAATTCAAACAGATGACACTACAAACGATGCTATTTATTTTGGGCGCATTTCAGAATCCAAAGGCGTATACAAGATGTTAAATTTTTGGGTGGAACACGAGGTTTTAGGTAAATTACATGTAGTCGGCGATGGAAATCTCTTAAACGAATTAATGGAGTGCTTTTCAAATCAGTCTAATATTTGTTTTTACGGGTCAAAATCACATAGTGAAATTGCTATAATAGCTTCAAAGTGTCGATACTATGTATCATTTAGTGAACGTGAAGGACTCTCATTATCATTACTGGAGGCAATGGATGGTGGCCTAATACCATTGGTAAAAAATATTCCATCGCAATCTTTTGTTTATGAAATTGATGGAATTCCTTCAATCGATGGCAACATGATTGAACTTGTAGCACAGATATTAGCAATAGATTCATTTACAAAAAATGACCGCAAAACTCTTCAAAAAAATATACAGAATATTATACGCGCTCGGTTTCGAAATAAATGGATCAACACATGGTCAGATCTTCTGAATGTCAGACCAATAAACCAAAAACAAAAGTGAAAGGAATAGAAAATGCGAATTTTTGTAACTGGTGGGGCGGGCTATATCGGATCCCACACACTCTTAAAATTGCTTGCCCTTAATCACAATATTTTAGTTTACGATAATTTCTCTAATAGTTCGCCAAATGTTCTTAAGAAAATTGCTGAAATCTCAGAACGCCAATTTGAAGTATACAATGCAGATTTGCGTGATTTTTATAAACTAAATAAATGCATGCGTAATTTTAAGCCTAATGTAGTCATGCATTTTGCAGGCCTAAAATCAGTCTCACAAAGCAATAAAGATCCTTTAAATTTCTATGATCAAAATGTAACTGGAAGTATAAATTTACTCAAATCTATGAATGAAAATGGGTGCAACCGTGTGGTTTTCTCATCATCAGCGACAGTATATGGAGATGCACTTTACCTTCCAGTCGATGAAAAGCATAGTATATCTCCAACAAATCCGTACGGATCTACAAAGAATATTGTAGAAAATTTGCTTAGGGATTGGACCATATCCTCACCTAAAGCGAGTGCAGTAGTCTTGAGATATTTCAACCCCATTGGTGCCGATCAATTAGGAAAAATTGGCGAGGACTCAAAAGGTAATCCTGAAAATCTAGTTCCAATTTTGGCACAAGTTGCTTTAAAAAAAAGATCAAAGGTTCTTGTATATGGTACAAACTATGTCACTCGCGATGGTACAGGCGAAAGGGATTATATTCACATTGAAGACCTAGCTGAAGCTCATGCATGTGCATTAAGATATTCCATGAAAAATTTTGGGATAGAAATATTTAATGTTGGTACGGGTAAAAGTACTACAGTATTTGAACTCATTAAAATATATCAGGATGTGAGTAATGAAAAAATACCCTATGTTTGCGTAGATGCTAGATCAGGGGACATAGCGAAGAGTATTGCTAGCCCCCAAAAAGCAAAAGAAATTTTAGGATGGGAAGCAAAATTCGGAATACGCGAAGCAATAGAATCTTCATGGAAATGGCAAACTGAGAACCCAAACGGTTACAAAAAAAGCCCATTGATATAAAATGCTTTCCATACAAGAAAACCAAGATAAAAGTGTAATAAGTGTTATATCCCCTCTTTTTCTTTCATTATATTTTGTTCCCGTACCTTTTGTAGGAAGTTACGGATTCCCCTTATTATTAATTGGATCCTTACTAGTGTTCAAAAAAATCGAAATCAAAATTTACCAAATTTATATTATGATTGTGTCGTTCTCACTTCTTATATTTCTTGCATTATTTGATTTATCTAAGGCACCATTCATTTTCAGCATAGTGTTGGCGTTATTTTGCAGCAATTTAGTCACAAAATCTAAATTACAAATGTTTCTAGGACCTACACTTATTGCTCACATAATTTTCGTATTTATCTCCTATATTTCCATTTTAACCAATGGTGATGATTTTTTGCCAAACTTGATATATGGAGAAAGTAGGCATGGAATACACAAAAATGACATATTAAATTATAGGATATCAGGTATTTATCAAGAACCAGCTACTTTTGGATTGCATATGTTGCTTTTATCTATTTGGAGTAAAAATATGAATCCAAATAGAATTATATTAGCAAATTCATTTTCAATATTGGCAATATTATCCTTCTCTTCACTTACATTTCTGGCCATGTTAAAAGTCATAAATGACAATCTCAGTACAATCAAAAATAATCGCGGCATTATTGGTACAATAAGCTTGATATTACTCGGCTTCTCAATCTCTTCGAATTACTACGAGTTTTTTATTAGTAAATTAGATTTATATATGCGGAATGGAATACTCAACTCAAAAAGGTTTGAATTTCTAAGTTTTACAGCAAATGAATATTCCACAGGAGAACTTAATTTAATATTTGGTCATGAAATGGGTGCTGTGCAGAAATACGTTGTTTACGACTTAGGGCCAGTTATTTCTACAATTCTAATATTAGGAATTCCTGGGGTAATACTAGCAACATCTCTCATATTCAGAACAAAAATATCATTACTAAACTATGTAATTTTATTAGCTACAAAGGCTTCAATAAATAATCCTCTGCTTTGGATCGCCTTATTGAAAAAGGAGCAAAAGTAAATTGTTCAAATCAACTATAGTAAGAATATTTTCTGCTTTATTTACATTTTTGGGGGGCATTCTTATTGCACGCACCCTTGGGCCTGCTGACTTTGGCTTTTATGTGCAAATCATTGCAATAATTACTTTGTTATATAATATCTCAACTGCAGGAATTCCAACCTTCACTTTAAGGGAATCTTCAAATTTTTCGGTTGTTAAAGATAATAATAGTTTATCACAACTGTCAATATTTGCTATAATTGTATTTTCATTTTTGACCATTCTAGTACTGATTGCGTTTATTCTATATTCTGGAAAAAATGAAAAAATTTTCCCCGTAAACATGCAATATTTATCATTTGGCATCACAATAACTTGGGGAGTATCTACAATTCTCGATAGTGTTTCTAGAGGTAGAGGCTTTATTATTGCTGGACAGCTTTCAGAACTTATAATTCGCCCGGGAGGATTTGTTCTTTTTTTTATCATTTTTTTTGTTTTTTTGAGTGATACAAATGTTAAAATTACTCTATTTGCTCTATTGAGTGCTAATATTATTGCATTAATTATTTCAATCATTGTTTTTTTCAAAGATTTCGAAATTAAATTCTTGGCAATTAGCCCAAATCTCTTAAAGCTTTGGCTCAAAGGATGTTTTTATAATTCAATAGTTGAAATTTTAATAAAATCTTCTTTTCCCATATCATTTATCATAATAGCCAATATTCTAGGTGATGAGTCATTAGGAATTTATAGAGCAGGATATCAGCTGTCATTAGCCGCAGGAATAGGATTATTGGCTGCCAAAGCAGTTTCTGCACCTAAATTTGCAGCAGCAATTAACCATAAGAGCACAATTAGTCTACATACTGAATACACCTCTGCAATAAAAATTGGTATATTATTTTCTATTCCTTTTTTATTAATTTTTATTTTATTTCCAGAGAAATTTATACATATCCTCTTAGGAGATGAATATTATGAAGCTTCATTTAGCCTATCTTTATTAACATTTGGCATTTTTCTAAATGCAGCAGTTGGTCCAATAGATGTTTTGCTCCAGGTCAAAAGACAAGATAAAACCTTAATTATATGCACACTCTTTCGTGTTGTATTATATATCTTTCTAGTTTGTGTTTTGGCACCTATCTACGATATTCTAGGTGTTGCAATAGCACATATTTCATCACTTGTGTTTTGGTGTTTGTCACTCTCTCTTTGTAATAGATTATCCAAGAAAATTGGCAACAAAACATCACATAAAAGTATTGTAAAAAACTGATATCTATTACCGAATATTTGCAATTATAATTCAAAGAACTATTCAAAAGTCGTAGCTAAAATTTATCTCAAATTCAGATCTAGCAATTACTTATCCCATATCTTAACTTTTCGTTATTTCCATAATATTAAAAGTTTTATTGAAAGTTAGGTATGTTTATATTGGGAAGTCCTAGCGATGGGATAATCTGATTGATCATACGATTCCAATTCGTTATTGGTTGAGCTCCGACAAAGACTATATCCTTAGGCCTAAGTTCAAGTCGTGTAGCAAAAATAAAGTTTGCTACATTAGTCGCATCAAGATGTAGAGCTGTAATCGATGGTAAGTCAGTTAAATCTGATGTCCCCCTAATAACGTAGATCTGCTGAGGATTTCCAAACAATGGAGATACACCACCACTCTCTAAAAGAGCATCTGCAAGAACAGCTTTATTTTCAAATGGAAGTATAAAACGAGACTGTGTCCCTACATCACCAATAATATAAACATATTCCCTTGGTATAGCTCCATACTGCAGTCGCGATAAGAAACTTTGGCTTTCTTCTGCCTTCGCCCACATTTCATTTCTAGTATCCATCACAGATTGTGATCTCGCCTGCTGGCGAAGGCCAAGCAGGTAATCATATTCTCTGGTTGTTTCCACCGCAATCCTATCACCATCTTTGAGCAGGATTTTTAAAATACTTTCTGTGTTGTTATAAAGTTCAAAAACAGAAAATTGGTAGATAGAACCACTCCTATATAAGCGTACAGTTACAAAGGATGCATCATTAATAGAAATACCACCCCTACGAGATATAGCCTCATCAAGATAGAGCGGTTGTAGAGCAATTGCTTCTATTCCTGGAGACACAACTGCACCAACGACAGCAACTTTTTGAGAATTGAATTCTGCAATTTCAATACTAAAAGATTTAGCAAAGCCCTTTTCAACAAGTTTTTGGGAGATAGCATCCTCGGCTTCGTGAAGCTTGAGACCTCCTATAACAACACGTCCTATGTCGGGAACCGAGATGGCTCCATCATCCTGAACAGTATATCCCTGCCGCTTGTTTTGCGACGCGAGAAGTCCATTTAAAGCCTCTACGACATTTCCCGCATCAGGTGTACTAAGCATCACAACGTCACCCACACCAATTAAATATGGCTGGGGCTGTAATTGTTCAGGAAGACCAGTCTCTATAACTATAGACTGCTGCTCGATGTCATCCATTTTTTCCAATAAAAGACTGTTTATTTGATACTGGGCACGACCTCCAGCTTGATCAGCTGATGCGAAAGCTTTTGGTAGCTTCAGAGGTTCATATTGTGATCTATTAGCCTTCAAAACAGTCTCTAAGGTAATAGGCACAACGTGTATATTTGCGCTACCCTCTTTCAGTAAACTTGAAGATCGATAAGCCATATCACAGCCAGCTGTAATAATTACACAAAAAAACAAAAATACATATTTCATAAACCCACGACCTGCATTCCTTTTCGATACATCATTCATTTGTATGCCTCTCATTATGCAATATCCTTAAATTTCAAAATTTCAAAAATCTGTTATTTTCTGAATTTAGTTAGGTTTGATAATATTTTGATCCGTATAAACCGTAACCATATTGGTTTGCATATCCATAAGTTTTTACCTTCTGTGTATTGACCTGATTCAGAATAAGCCCAGTTGAATTAACGCTTACACTTGAAAGCATCTTAAGGCCTTGATCAACCTGCGCTCGAGTTGTTTTATTCCACTCGACAATATAAATATTGGCATCAATATTGCCAGCTATTACGCGAGCGTCTGGGACCACAAGTACTGGGGGGGTGTCTATCAGAATATAATCATAGTTTTCTCGGAGCTCAGCAATGAGTTGGGAAAAGTGTTCAGTGGAAAAAAGGTCAGCAGCGTTTTGATCACTCTTTGCTCCCGAGAGGACACTAAAGCCCAGTTCATCAACAAAAAGATCTACATCCTTTAACTTTACCGATCCAATTAAAAGATCAACAAGCGCTACTGTATTTTTACTATCAATATCAACTGTTTGATTAATTCTTCGAATATCAGCCTCAATTAAAAGAACATTTTTACCAAGTCCAGTCATGTTCTGTGCTAAAGAGTAAGTAATTGTCGTCTTACCTTCTCCTGATATTGACGATGTAAACATGATGACTTGAGGACTTGGATCTAAGTTGGACATTAGAATAGATGTACGAAGGTTGCGAATGGCTTCCGAAAATATTGAGTTGGGTTTTTTCTTTAAGTATGAGATAAGATTCTTTTTTTTGCGTTTGGGAATAAGGGGCAAAGACGCTAGAACGCTACAGCCACTATTATTTTGCAACTCATTTATCGAACGGAAGCCTGAAAATTGTATTTCCCTAAGCAGCACAAGCCCAATACCAATCAATAATCCAAGAGTGCCAGAAATGGCCAGAATGAAATTCTTTTTTGGACTTGATGAGTCCCTTAGAGTTGCTTCCGAAATTATGCGCCCATCAGCCGTTTCAATTCCCATTTGAACATTCAATTCTAAGAGACGCGTTAAAAAACTTTCATAGAGATGGCGAGCCGCTTCAGTTTCACGTTCAAGTTGTTGATATATGAGCAGCTCCTTAGACTGTCTTTCAATTTGCTTTGCGAGCACAGATGCAGACTCTTCAAGGGCCAAAAGTTTTTTCTCCTCACGACCTAGCTTGGCTTCGGCATTTGCCATAAAGTGATCCACTTCCAAGTTGAGGACATTGATTGATACATTGTTGTTTTGATACTGTGAAAAAATACGATTTAGACGAAAGTCGTTTGCTGTTTTGATAAGGCCATCCATATCACTAACTTCTCTAGAGGATCGGAATGTAAAAATTTTATTGCTTTCCTTTAAAAACTGCTCCCTTGATTCCAATATGCGCATACGAACTTCACGTAGTTGGCTTTCTTGTGCATTTAGCACAGCTGGGTTAATTAGCTCTGACTGACTAGAAAGTTGAGCAATTTGCGTCTTCAAGCCCTCAAATTTCTGCTTCAGTTCAAATGTACGCTTGGAAAGAAATTTTGTGGCATTTGCGAGTGATTCGAGTTTTACTTGAATCTGGCTTTCGATATAAAGCTTAGCCATTGAATTTGCCATAAGAACAGATAGCGCTGGATCAGTTGTCGTGGCTGAAATATTAATTACCTGCGTACTTTTGATGTTTGAGAATTCCATAACCTTGAGTACAGAACTGATAACATTTGATCGTACTTGTTCGTCAGATTTTACAGTTTCTAGATTTTCAGAAGAAAATCCAAATAGAGCAAAAAAACGCTGTTTGATTCGACTGAAAAGTAGAATCTCTCCCAAGTGTGGGTCGAAGAAATTTCGTTTGCTCAAATCAAGAATGTCAACGAGTTCTCCAACTAGATTACGCGAACGTAAAACCTCAAGTTCAGTGTTGATGCCAGTGTTTGTTATTGGGCCATTTGACATTATACTTTCAATATCAGAAATTATCTGAACCTTTTCATCTTGCAAGGCTATAGTTGCTGTTGCTGGATAAAGTGGGACGGCAATTCTTCTGACGTAAAAGTCAGCGATTACAACACCAAGTAGAACTAATATAAATAAAATCCATTTACCCCGCCATAACGAGATTAAGAGCGCCATTTGATCAATTGCATTAACAGCATTGTTTTGGTTAAGGATATTATTGGAGTTATAATAATTCAATTGGCATTAGCCTTCAGACATATATTTCTATTAAATTTATCATAAACTTTTCATTTTAATCAGGCACATCCTGAATAAACTAAACTACATTAATTATGCCATACTAATTTCTCAAAACCTATGGTACTTTTGGGTATTCGCCAAAGAATAAGTAGAGAACCAAGTATACAAATGAATAGGTTATAATACACAAGCACGCCTATTTGATAATCACAGATACATAATTACTAAATATTGCCTCCGACTGCCTCACAATACCTTCAAGACTTCGAATGCGGTCAGTTAAATCTTTGATGGCATCTTTCCGAGCATCAACTTCTAGTTGAGCAAGTTGCTTCTCTAATAAGTCTTGACCAAACATAGCTGAGGAACCTTTCAATTTATGAGCAGCATCCGCCAGTGCATTATTATCTTTTCCAAAAAAATCCTGATCACACTGCTTAATAAACTGTTCAAGTTCTTCAAAAAATACCCAACCAAGTCCCAAGGCTTTCTCACGACCAAGGGTTTCAAATAATTCCATCAGCACTGGTGAGAGTTCACCAATAGTTACAAATGAACAATCAGAAACAACATCTGAAATAATCTTTCGTAAAGCAGCTAAACGGATAGGCTTTGTAATATAACAATCCATACCAGCTTCTTTTGCTTCCACTCCAAACTCATCACTACCGTGCGCTGTTAGACCAGCGATATATGTTTTTGAATTTAATCCTCCACCTGAACGAATTTTTTGTGTGGCCTCTATCCCACCGATGATTGGCATGTTTATATCCATGAAAATGATATCAAATATTTGTTTTTTAGCCTGGTCTAAAGTTTCCAATCCATTTGTTGCACTACTCACATTATGCCCCATCCCGTCAAGCATATCGCAAAGGACTTCTCTATTTGTAGTACTATCTTCAACGACAAGTACGTTAATTTTTTTAAAGTTCTCAATAGGAATATCTAATGCTTTAGGTTCAACAACATCAGTCTTAGCAACTTGCTTCAGCGGTAAGTTCAGGATAAACGTAGCTCCTTCATTGATATTACTTTCCACAATAATATCTCCACCCATTTTACGTGCAATCTTGCGAGAAATAGAAAGTCCCAATCCATCACCCCTGGATTGACGCTCATCACCGGATGAAATAGCCACAAAATCCTCAAAAATCTTTTCATGGTTTTCTGGTGCAATACCCAAACCAGTGTCAGTTATTGTGAATTGAAGTCTGGAAACATCTGCTTCATGACTACAGCTAATTACAAATTGGATACTTCCTTCATCCGTAAACTTGATCGAATTTCCCAATAGATTAGTCAAAATCTGTCTAATCCGATGACTGTCTCCAAAAAAATAAGCCTTAATGTTGTCATCAATTTGAAGTTCTAAACTTAACTCTTTTTCATTAGCAAGTGGCTTTAAAACCTCCACCAAAGATCTAGCCAAATCAGGTAAATTAAATTCTTGAGGGGATAATTCAAGAGCACCACCTTCAATTCGCGTTATATCAAGTGCTTCGTTGATATGTTCTAAAATCACTTCACCAGAAGACGTTGCAATCTGAACATAATGATCCTGCTTTTTTGAAAGCTTGGTTGTCTTAAGCAAATCCATCACGCCTATAATGCCTGCTAAAGGGGTTCGCATTTCGTGGCTCATAACAGCCAGAAATTGCGACTTTGCTTTGTCTGTGCGTTCAGCTCGATCACGGGCTTCAATCAAAATTTTCTCAGCAACCTTTCGATCACTGATATCGCGTATGTACGCCATGTATATGGCATCATCATTACGTTCAACATACGTCATATTTAATTCAACTTCAAATTCTTCACCATTTTTCCTCCAAGCAGTTAACTCAACTCGGACACCATCAACGGCATTTGTATTAGTTACCTCTGAGGATTGGGCCATTGCATTTTTATAAGCGTCTGTCAGGCCTTTGGGGAAAAAAATTTCCTCCATTGTTCTTCCAATAATTTCCTTGCGAGACCATCCAAAGACACCTTCCGCAGAAGTGTTATATTCAATAATTTTACTGTATCCATCTGCTATAATGATTGCGTCCATTGAGCCGGCTACGGTTAAAGCTAATTGCCTAGAAGAGGCAGTAAGTTCATCTGCACGCCGAATTGCAGATCTCAACATACGATCTAACAAAAGCAAAAGGCCAGCAAGCATTATCAAAAATGAAACAGCCGAACCACCAGTCCACATAAGCTGTTTTGAAAAATTTACCCGCTGCTCTTGCGATCGAATAACGGCTAATCGGTAAACAAGAAACGCATTTTTACTAATTTTAGGCCTGACCTTTTTAACCATTTCATGCAGAACTAATATATCATCAAATAATATTTCATCATTCTTTTCTAAAATTGAAATTGTTTTACCAACAAATTGATCGATTGGTTTCATTAAGACCCGCACTTCTTCATTATAACCTAAAATTACCCCAGATTGACTGCTTTCCAGAACATAAAGTTTATTCAAGACAGTATCGACCTTCAGTAAAAGCTCATCTTTTGATATATTCTTATTTGTTATCTGTTCGCGTAAAGTTATATCTAAGTCTGCTAATTGGGCATCAAGCTGATAGTAATCCTGTCCTGTAAAAATCGTATCTTCAACAATTGATAAATTTTCATATTCAGAAAGTAATTTACTTATCATCAACCCAAGCAAGAGCGCCAGCAGACCTAGGCCAACCAAAATTAGACTTCGATACCCTTTTAATTCAACATTCATTCGCTAACTTATACTTATATAAACATGTGAAACAAACAGCTTTTAATTTACAACGACTGGATTTGGTCTAAGATAAAAAGCTCTACTAAATGCAACTGTAAAGTTTTCTACGGTGGAAAAGATACTTCCAATGCATTGATTTCTTGCACTTATACTGAACCTGTAAAATTGAAAAGAAGTGCAAAAAATACCACAAAAGTTGATAAACAATGCATTCTAAAAGTTAATGTTATCTCCAAGCTTGTTTGAGAATAAAATAACCTAGACGGAAGTATGACGAAATAAGGCAT
>Ga0209119_1002768_pt1 | contig 15755 bp, 12 predicted proteins | sample COG_03_FD_184747 | JGI IMG/M metagenome (GOLD analysis project Ga0209119, IMG submission 184747) | Pelagic Microbial community sample from North Sea - COGITO 998_met_03 (SPAdes) (version 2) | ecosystem: Environmental > Aquatic > Marine > Neritic zone/Coastal water | place: Helgoland, sampling... | reverse complement strand
ATGTTTATTTCACTTTCATACATTATTGCCAATATCGTTAATTCAAGAAGATTTCGATGAAAAATAAACTAAGGGAATTAAGAAAAAATCAAAAATTGACACAGGAAGAATTAGCCAACTTAATTGGTGTTTCACGTCAAGCGATAAACGCGATTGAAAAGGAAAAATTTGATCCAAGTTTACCCACAGCATTTAAGATGTCAAAGCTGTTTAAGATTTCTATAGAGGAACTATTCTTTTTTGAGCGATCTAAATAATTAATTGAATTGATTTATTAACTTCCAAGAAGTCTACTGGGGTAAAACTAATGTTCGATATTTCGAATGAATTGTCTATAAAGAAAACCCAAAAGCGTTGTACGCTTTTTGTTTTCTTTGGGCTGTTTCTTCTTTTGGCCCATTTGGAAACAACGAGGAGAAATGAATCCAGTTCCCGCTACTACAGAGCAATTAGAAATGGTTGCTCTTTTTTATAGTGAATTTTTGAAGTTTACCGAACTAAAAACTTCTTGCTACACTTGATTTTATCGCCGTTCAACTTCAATATAGATATCCCTTTGATAAGTTTGTTTTTCGTATTGAGAACAATCTCTTTTTGATTGCCTACAACTTCATTTAAAATCAATCTCCCTCGAATGTCATAAATTTTAACATTCGTGAAGTAAAAATGTGCTGCATTATCGACTTTAATAACAAGTTGTTTTCCTTTATTTGTAGAAAACACGGTGATACTAACTTGCTCGTTGAAAAAAGGGTTGTTGCTCATTGAAGCGCCTTTCTCTTCCATTCCAACATCCACATTGTTGTTTGTCACAGAGTTCCCAAATATGTCTTGTCTCGGGACCACACCTCCATATCCATCCTCAGCGGTATGTTGGTAACTACTCCCTGCATCTACCCCCGGGGATGTTGCAGCCAGTCTAAAACTCTCTACCCCCCCTGTCGATGTGGGTGATGTCTGATAAACCGGAGCTGCGTTCCATAAATTATTATCTGCACTTACTTGCCCATGTGCCATTACCCCTGAAAACTGATTGCTGTATATAGAATTCCCTGAACTGCTCCCTAAGTTGATACTCCCAGTTGCTTGACTACAATTAAACACGTTGTTGTAATATTCTGCATCGCGTGAGTATCCTTCCCAGCTAACGTGTTGAATGAGCTCTATCGATTCTCCTAGGCCCGAATAAATATGGTTGTTGTAAACTTTTAACTCCGTGACATTGCCTGAAGTTTTAATCCCGTGGTCACCGTTGTCAGCTAGAAGATTGTAACGTATGATGGTTTTGTAGTTAAACGCGGTATCCCATCTTGCTGGACCTCCAGTAATCAACACCCCACCTTCGCCATTGTTGTGGCAATAATTATACTGAAATGTTGTCCAGCGTGTTTTAAAGTCACTGTCCAATCCTCCAGAATCCAAATCTCCTGGATTGGTGATGGTATTGCTCACTTCATTGTATTGGAACAAGGCATAGTCCGTGTTGAAACAAAACGCCGCATTCCCCGTGGTCAACTCACCGCAATAGTCCAGCTTGTTGTATTCTAATAAAGGGGCATGTGCTTCCCTTATAATAATTCCATTTCCAGCGATGTGCTCCAATCTATTGTTTCTGTATACTACATTTTTGCTTCCAACCCATGAGGTGCTTGCAAAACTACCTCCATTTCTTGGCCACTCACGGTCATCCCAGGATGATTTATTTGAAATCCCTGTCTGAGACACGTGATGAATATGACAGTTTTCTATCAGTAAATCATCAAAATAGGTCTCCACCAAATCACCTAATATTTTAATGACAATGCCTCCACTCATTTTATCCTCTTGAAAATCCCCATCTGAAAGACCTCCATGACGACCATTGACATCCGCTATCTCCAAATCTTTTAGGTGAATGTGGTTTACAGCACCTAAATCCTCTGCCTCTATGTAGATTCCCTTCCGATCCTTTTGGGGAGTGGCCCCCTGATTGGTGATTTTCAATCCTTCGACCTCTATATATTGCTGATTTTTTATTAAAAAAGCACAGTCCGTTCCTCCAGAAGCAATCACTGGCCTAGGTCCGCTACCATAGGGTTTGATCAGTATCGGATCGCCTGACGAACCACTGCCATTAAACGAAAAAACCTCATTCCACTCACTCCCACGCTTCAAATAAACGATGTTGCCCGCATCAAGAACCACGGACTTTAAATTGAGCAATGTACGCCAAGGTGCATCCGCAGAATTGCCCTCGTTTGTATCATCACCTCCTACCGAATCTATGTAATATTGAGAATATGTGTTTGCGTTTCGAAGTACAACGTCAGCCCAGCTAGTCCCCATTATCAGTCCGTCTACAATGGCAGCTACTTTACTTTGACGCAAGTGAACTGTCTTTATTTTTGGTGTATCGCTCCCATCATTGGCCGTCAAATTAGCCGTTATAGGCTCTGACATAGGAACTCCATCTGTAGCTGCATCAAAAATGAACAAGCTCGCTACGTCATCAGAATCTCCCCCTGTTAAAAACTCATATTTGACAACAAACAGATATGTTTTGTCGTAATCATACAAAGCTGTTGTCCAATTTATACTTGTGCTATACCCCTTTGTCAGACCAAACATGACTTTCCCAGCTCCATCATCCTTGGCCATCACTCTCCCTCTCAATTTATTTCGGTCAGGATTGCTCATCGCTATAAAGAAATTATTGAACATATTTGAACCTCCTATTGTCGACTGAATCTTTGCGATAAAGGAAAGATAAACGGTCCCTGATGATACCGATTGAGAAAACATTTCTCTCCACGCAATTCGTTCTGGACCATAGGTTGAGGAATCGCCATCACCGTCTTCTGAAATCTCAATATGAGCTGCGTTTCCAACCCCAGAAACGGCAAGACCTGAATATTCCAATCCAGAATTGCTAACATAAACAGCGGGTGCATCGCCCTTTGTGCCATACCCATTGGCGGTCAATAAGGTACCCGACGTGTATTCGAAATTTTCAACGGTTTGCCCAATGACTAGCGTGGAAAATAACCCCACAATTAGAAAAGACATCTCTTTTATCTTCTGAAAAATTTGTTTCATTGAGTTTAAATTTGCTAAAAAACAAGCATGAGTTGGCTAAAAAAAAAAAAAAAAAAACGAAAGGCTTTGATTGCACTGAAGCTTTGGCTATTCAGAACAGTAAGTTTGTTAAAATCAGAAAACTTGTCAAAACCAACAGCTAACTGTTTGACTAATTTTTTAAAAAAGGTTCTTTTTGATTTATCGGATGAACCTCATTCGACAACACACCCTTTTAACATGACATTCATCAATTTTCCTTCACACAACCCTTTTACTGAAATTTTTTGACCCTTTGATAACTTTGAGGCTGTAGCAAGATGGCTTTCGGCAAAAAAGCATTGAATGTCTCCGAAATATTGGTCCCCTTTCAGGGTCACATAAATATTATCCATTATGTCTCTATCAATATCGTTGATTACACCCGTAACTTGAAGTACTTTTCCTTTGTATTTCTCGTCAGCAGCGACACCATTGGCCTCATAATCGGCATATAGCTTTCTTGCAGATATTGTCATTTCCGGTTCCTGTGTTGAAATTTCAATTTCTGTAACTGATTCATCTATACTACCGAAGGCAATGAATAAAAATCCTGCTAAGGCCATTGCTGATACTAAGTGCTTCATTCTTTTTTTCATGTTGTTTGAGGTTTGATTGTTTTTAAATTCGTGAAAAGTAAAATTGGGAGAACTGTTCCCGCCAAGTAAAATAGCAAATCGAATACATCAAAAGTTCCTGGAACGATCCCGAACCATTGTCCGATTTCAGAAACGATTGCAATTGCCGGCACTGATAGCAACCAATGAACATTGTGCTTTGAAATTTTATTATTCCAAACCACCAATAAAATTGAGAGATATGAGAACAGCCAAAGACCGTCGGGCACTGAATACAAAAACCAATTTGGCAAGAAATCAGCCATCGGAAGTGTAAACCTCCTAAGTCTTGACACAAGCTCTGAAAGAGCAACACGATCAAACCAATCGAACATTTTCAAAGTGTCTTGCCGAAATGATATGTACACAAGACCTCCCATGGATAACGTAAGAAAATGTCCTATGATAATCTGTCTTTTCATTTTTTTAATTGCCGCTAACGTTCTGAAAAAATTTGTCGTGGATTCTCACACGAATACTTATTTTAATAACGCAAGATACCTAAAAAAACAAAAACGGTTTGGGCAATTCCCCAAACCGCTATTTCGCATACAGATTGTGTGCTTTGGCAATTGGTAATCGTTAATTTTTTTTCATGTCCAAAGTTAAATTTCTTTGATAACCCTCAATGTTTTATGACGAAAGTGAAAAAAAGTATTGGACATTTTCTAATGTGTAATTTTGTTGGAAAAAACCAAGCAGTTTTAAAAACAATGACAAACAAAAAGACTTAAAAAGCACGTACCGCACGAACACCGTATCTAGAGTCTTTATCATTCTGACCCGGATTACCGCTTGAAAAATGATGTGACCAAGCGCTGTTGCGATCCTTCTCGTTGGAACTCCAATAAAAATAAGTAATGAATTCGTCCCCTCCGTTGGCAATTGCAGAACTGTTGATACTGTTTTTGTTTTGATAGATTTCATTGAGAGCATCTTTACTTGGCAAAAACCAATCTGTATAGTCCTGCCCTTCAACCGTCACGCTATAGGCATCACACAGACGCGCAGCAATGCCTGCTGAAGCACATGCATTCAAAAGTGCTGTCGTACTTTGAGCACCAGTCCCAATTCTCGTTTCGCTCAGACCGCCAACTTCCGTACCAAAACAACCAAATTCAACCACGCCTTGATTTTTGATAGCCACCAACAATCCTTGGTCTGGACTGCCGTCACCATTCAAATCGGTATTTTGATCGGGAGCCATGTAAAAAATCACACCGCCTTGGGTGTAATCACCGACACCTAATGAAGTGATAAAAGTCCTCTCTTCCCCATAAGTGGTTCCCACTTGGGTGGTCGCATAACTTCGTATGTAATACGTCATTCCTAAGGTCAATCCTGTCAAATCACTGGAAAAACTACCCGCACCCGAACCGTCTTCTGTTTTGTCGTCTGCTTGGGTAGGGTTGGGGTTTGTGCTCCAACAAAGGCCGCGAACTGTGATGGGCGCTCCGCCGTCATCTGAAATAGTTCCCCCACTTTTGGCAGTTGTTGCTGTGATGGCTGAAACTGATGTCGTTGTCAAACTCACCACAGCATCCCGAGTAGTGAATGTCTGTTCTTCCCCATAGGTGGTTTCTAATTCACTAGTTGCATAACTGCGTGTGTAGTAAATTGTGGCTGCTGACAGCCCAGTTACATCGCTTGCAATCAACCCCAAACCGACACCTTCTTCCGTTTTGCTGCCTGCTATGGTCGGGGCAGGACTCGTGCTCCAACAAACACCACGTCCCGTAATTTCAACACTGCCATCGCCAGGCACCCCAGAGGTAATAACAACCGAAAAAGCAGTGATGTCGGCAACCGATACCGCATCTGAAAAAACAACTTCAACAGCTGTTTGAAAATGCATCTCATTTCCATAATACGTCCCTACCTGGTTTGTCAAATAGGTTCGGCAATGATAGGTTTGGTTTGGAGACAAACCGCTAATTTTTGTTGAAATGGCTTCGCCATCCACCTCTACGAATTGATCATTTACATTTGGCTGTGCATTCGTTCCATAGACAAATCCTTGAGAGATTGTCAAAGGACTGCAGGTGGGCGCTTCAATGCTGCCTAAAAAGGTCGCTGAAGTAGCTGTCAGATTTGAGGGCGCATCGGTGGTAAGCGATGGGGTCAAAGTGCATAATTCTTCCGTATCAGAACAAGAAAACACCGAAATAAACAGGGATAGTAAAACTATTTTTCTCATAGTACAAAGGGTTTCGTAAAAGGGTTCGTTCCTAGAAGTTACGCAAAAAAGCTGAAAGATGAAAGAATTTCTTGCAGGGCTGCTACCATGTCTTTCTTCACATCCTTAGGCTGTCATTTGACACACATCTCTAATAGCTCTTGTCAAATGGTTGATTTTGTGTTGCGCTTGCATTCTGGTTTTTTTTATTGCAAAGCAATGAAGTGAATCTAAAGAGCAAAACGTGGGTCTTTTTGAGAAGAATGTCTAAAAAAAATCTCATTTGTTTTTTTGGAAATGTGCCCTTTTCAACAGCCATAAAAAACGGGTACCCAAATATTCGGACATTTGTCTTACTTTTATGGCACGTAAAAAAAATGAACGGTTCACAAAGGCACTGCATCACCTATGAACAAAAAACTGCTGCCAATCCTATGAGTTTCTTTTCCATTGTCATACCGCTTTACAACAAAGAGGCATACATCTTACAAACCCTCCAAAGTGTTTGCAAGCAAAGCTTTTCGGATTTTGAAATCCTTCTGATCAATGACGGCTCTACAGACCGATCACTAGAGGAGGCTGCAAAAGTAAAAGACATCCGACTGAAAATAATCACCCAAAAAAACCAAGGAGTGTCTCGTGCGCGCAATTTTGGCATGCAACAAGCCAAAGGAAACTTCATCGCATTGCTTGATGCAGACGATCTGTGGGCGCCCAATTACTTGGAGAAAATACACGCTCTTACAAAAGAATTCCCAAAAGAAGCTGTTTTTTCAAGTGCGGTTCACATTTCAAAGAAGGGACTGACTAAAAAAGCAGCCTATTCCATTCCTGATAAACCTGTCCAAAAGTTAAATTATTTCAGGGGAAGCTTGAAAAGTTCCATACTACATCCTTCTTCCGTTGTATTGCACAGAGATGTTTTTACAAAACTCAGTGGATTTGACACCCGCTATAGCAATTACGAGGACATCGACTATTGGTTTCGAATCGGTCTGCACTACGAAGTGGTATTTGCTTCGACACCTTATGCAACGATTCAAAAAATTGAGAACAGCCTTTCCTCGCAAAAATTCAATTGGAAGACACATTGCTTTCTGGAATCTTACGACACCGTAAAAAGTGAAGTGCCCGAGTTCGGCAAAGTGCTGGATCTCAACCGGCTTTCTTTGGCGCTCTTGTGCAAACAAAACGGTTGTGAGAAGCAATTCCAACTTTTAAAAGGAAAAATACACTCGAAAAACCTCAACTTACCGCAGCGGCTGCTACTTCGCCTTCCCAAAGTAGTCTTGTCAACACTTCGAAAATTAAAAGCTTTTTTTGAAAAAAAAGGGGTTTCGGTTGTGGTCTTTAAATAGCTTGAAGAAGCGACTGCCATTCTTTAAAAATAGCTTCGGTTGTCAAATGCTGGACACTCTGTTTTGCATTGGATTTGCATGTGGCATACAAACTTTTGTCCGACTCCATGCTGTTGAGTGCTTTGGTGAAATCTAAAATCGTTGCTGGCGTCAACAATCCGTTGTATCCGTTTTGAACAATCTCGCTTGGCCCTGACTGACAGTCCACAGAAACGACAGGAGTCCCACATGCCAACGCCTCAATCAAAGACATCGGAAATCCTTCGTAATTGCTTGTCAAGACAACGAACTTTGCTTGCTCCACAATGGGGTATGGGTTCGGGGAATAGGGCAAAAACGCAACCTGATCTTGAAGCCCAAGCCGCAACACAAGCGTTTTGAGCAGTGGCAAATCAGGGCCTTCTCCTAACAGGAATAATTTGACACCTCTCGATGGCAAGATGGAACCTTTATAAGAGTGCAACAAAAAACTAAGGTTTTTGGATGCCTCGTCAAATCGTCCAAAAAACAGTAGGTATTTTTGTGCAGGGCTTTGCCCTTTCAAGTTGAATTCAATCCAATCGACATCAATCGGATTGTAGATCGTCATTGCATTTGAAAAGCCGTATTTCTCAACGATGTCCTTTTGAATTGCCTTGGAAACACAAACCAGCTTTTCAACATCCTTGTAAAGGTATTTGGACAGCATTTCCGACTTTGGAAAAGATTGTGCGCTGTTGTGGCTGTGAACCACAAAAATTGTTTTGGTCCTATAAATGATATTTTTCAACAGAAACTCACGCATCCCACTCACTCGTGTGCGGTGATCAATGATCACGTCTATTTTATGCGCTTTTAGAAACCTCTTCAAAACAAAAAGAAGTGTCAATCTTCGAAAAAAATAGTTTTTTTGTGCTTGCAGTGCTCCTAAATTTAGTAATTTTCCACTGTAAGGATATTCGACTTTGTCAAGGACTGACACCACAAAAACACTGTATCCATTGTCTTGCAGTATTTTGGACTGAAGCGCAGCCATCTTTTCGGCTCCTCCGCCACCCAAAGAGGATGCAATGATGCAGATGTTTTTATTTCTCAAGGTCATGAATGGTTTTTGACAAATATAAAAATTCTAAAACAGGCATGCGAATATCACTAAAAATATTAAAACAAATCACAGTAGACAATAATAAGCTCAAACAGCCGTTTAAAAAACATCCCCGAAAACCTGTAATTTGACGAATCACAAAACCCTGCATATTGTTTCCTTTGACGTTCCCTACCCCCCCAATTACGGCGGTGTCATCGACGTATACTACAAACTCAAAAATTTAGCAGAACTTGGTGTACACATTTACCTACACACCTATGAATACGGGAGAGGTGAGCAAAAAGAACTGGAAATTTACTGCAAAAAAGTTTTCTATTACCCGAGAAGCAATGCAGTGAAAAACTTCCTTTCCAGAATCCCCTTTATTGTAAAAACACGAAGCAGTGAAACACTCCTAAAAAACCTTTCAAAAGACATGCACCCCATTCTTTTTGAAGGCTTGCACACGACCTACCCACTTATAAAGGGTTGTTTTGACAATCGAAAAATTCTCGTTCGAACACACAATATCGAACACGAATATTACAAAGGGCTGCAAAAAAGCGAGTCGAGTAAACGCAAAAAGATATTCTTTGAAACAGAAGCCAAAAAACTAAAAAAATACGAAGACATTTTGAAAAAGGCAGACCATATCTTGAGCATTTCTCCTTTTGAACAATCGTATTTCCAAAAAAAATACGGCGCAAAAGCAAACTACATCCCTGCATTTTTTTGTCACAAAAGAAATGTTTCGAAAAGTCCTAGCAATAAATTTACCCTCTGGCACGGAGACTTGAGGATTTCAGACAACTGCAAGGCCGCCCTTTTCACAATAGCTGTTTTTTCCAAACTCAAACACAAATTAGTTCTTGCAAGTAGTTTTGAAACAGAAGAAATTGCAAAAGAAGTTGAAAAACACGACCACATTACTTTTGACAATTTACAGCGGGAAGGGCAATTGGATCACTTGCTACAAACGGCTCACATACACAGTATGGTGACGTATCAAAAAACTGGAATCAAATTGAAACTGCTGAATGCCTTGTACAAAGGGAAATTCGTCATCGGAAACACAAAAATACTCGAAGACACCGGTCTGGAAGAAGCTTGCTGTTTAGCAAACACAAAAGAGGAGTTTAGAAAACACATCGAAACACTGCTTTTGAAAGACTTTGAAGAAGAGGATTTAGCGCTGCGAACTCGGGTATTGGAAAAATTCAATCCCATTGAAAGTGCAAAAAAAATAACTGCGCTCTTGTCCTTTTAACAGCATTCCATTTTAAGGTGTTTGCTGAACAACTTCAAACAACTCCCCTCCCTCACACTTGAGGGTTCGCTGAGGAAATTTTAAAATCAAAGCGTAGTCATGGGTGGCCATCAAAATGGATTTTCCGCTTTGGTGAATCGATTGCAAAAGTTCCATGACTTCCATCGAAGTTTTGGGGTCCAAATTTCCTGTAGGCTCGTCTGCCAAAATCAGTTCTGGATCGTTTAGCAAAGCACGGGCGATGGCCACACGCTGCTGTTCCCCTCCTGAAAGATGAAAAGGCATTTTAAACCCTTTGGTTTGCATCCCCACTTTTTCAAGCACCTCTTCTATTTTCGTTTTTATTTTATGGGAATCTTTCCATCCGGTAGCCTTCAAAACAAACTTCAAATTTTCAAAGACCGTTCGGTCGTTGAGCAATTTAAAATCTTGGAAGACAATTCCTATTTTACGCCTTAAAAAAGGAACCTGCTTTTCGCGCAATTTTCTCAAATCAAAGCCCACGATTTCACCCGTTCCTTGTTTGAGTGTCAGATCTCCGTACAACGTTTTCATCAAACTGCTCTTCCCGCTCCCCGTCTTTCCTATCAGGTATAAAAAATCCCCGGCTTGCACATCGAGGTTGACCCCTGACAACACCAAGTTTTCTTCTTGAAAAATGGCGGTGTTTTCTAATTTTAGAATCGAATTTTCCATAGGGCTTTGCTTTGTTTTACAAACTTATCAAATTCAAAAGAAACTGACAATTAAAATACAGAATTCCATTTTCAGTATTTATTTCAAATAAAAACCCAAACAAAGCGCTCTAGGAACAGGATTATTATTTATTTTTGAGTGTCTCTAAAAAGCCATCAATGCCTCGATTTAAATTTGTTGTCACACTATTCGCTCTCTTTTCTTTCGCGTCTGGAAACGCTCAAGTACTCAATCCCACAGTCTCCAATTACCAAAAAGGCCGAACATTGTTCGCAGAAAAAAAATATGCCGCAGCCCACGCTTTTTTTAAAAACAGCATTGAAAAATTAGAACCCAACTCAACCACGAAAGAAACCTGTGCCTATTACCTCGCTTTGAGTGCGGTAAAACTCAATACAAAAGAAGCTCCTGCACTCCTTGCTAATTTTGAAAAAAAACACCCGACAAGTCCTTTGAAAAACAAGCTTTTTTTAGCTGTTGGAAATCACTACCACAACGAGAGCAAAGCCGCAACCTCTTTGAAATGGTTGCAAAAAGTAAACCCCCAGTACTTGACAAAAAAACAAAAAGAAGCCTATCATTTTAAAATGGGCTACGCCTTGCTTTCAAACAAAAAATACACCGAAGCCAAAAGACATTTCTTGCCCTTGACTCAATCCAAAACACTCGCAACGGAAGCCAATTACTACTTCGGATACCTCTCCTACCTTCAAAAAGATGATGACACGGCACAAAAATACTTCGAAAAATTAGCGGGCAACAAACGCTACCAAAAAGAAATCTTGTACTACCAGATGAACCTCCTATTTCGAAAAAAAAACTACCAAGCAGTGGTCGAAAAAGGATTGCATCTTCTAGCAATCACCTCAGAAAAAGAAATCTCTGAGATTTCTAAAATTGTCGGTGAAAGTTATTTCTACCTCGAAAATTATTCGGAGGCAATCGTCCATCTTAAAAAATACAAAGGCCGAAAAAACGGACTTAGCACAAACGATCGATACTTCTTAGGCTATGCCTATTACAAACAAAACGATTTTAAAAAGGCGGCACAGGTGTTTAACAAAATAAGCAAGGGAAAAGATGCTGTAGCCCAAAACGCTTATTACCACCTCGCTGCCTGTTACTTAGCGCTTGACAAAAAAAGCGAAGCCCTCCATGCTTTTAAAAATGCATCTGAAGCGAACTTTGACCCAAAAATAAAAGAAAAAGCCAGCTTCAACTATACCAAACTCAGTTTCGATATTGGAAACCCCTACCAAAGTACACCAGAAGTATTGCAAAATTTCATCAAACGATACCCAAAAGGCCCCAATGCGCTTTTTGTCAAAAAACTCGTTGTCAATTCCTACCTCAGAGCCAAAGACTATTCAGGAGCACTCTTGTATTGCAAAAAACAACGTTTGCCCAAAGACGCGGTTTTTTATAAAATAAACCTCCTCAAAGCATTGCAATATTTTGACAACAAAGACTACCTAGCAGCCATTGCCTACTTCGACACAGCGAGTCTTCAACTCGTAGCAGAAAACGTCCAAGCAAAAGCCCTCTATTGGAAAGCAACAGCGCATTACCGACTGCAACAATACCAACAAGCCTTGAAAGAATTCAAACGCTTTGAAAAACACCCCAGCTCCAAATTTCTCTCCGAACACCATGCACTTGCCTATTCAATTGCCTACACCTATTTTAAAATCAAAGAATACGACAAAGCTCGTATTTCTTTTGAAAATCACCTCCGAGGAACTTCCACAGACAAGGTGAAAAAAAATGACAGCTACCTCCGATTAGGAGATTGCCATTTTGTCTCCAAAAATTATTGGAATGCAATGGAAGCCTACAACAAAGTCATCGACAAAAAAGGAATGGATGCCGACTATGCAAGCTATCAAAAATCCATGTGCTACGGATTTGTAAACCGAGCCGATCAAAAAATAGCCCTCCTCTTAGATTTTGCCAAACAATACCCATCGTCCTCTTACCGAGACGATGCCTTGCACGCATTGGGAACCGCCTACAGCAACCGTAAAAAATACGACAAAGCACTTCGAACATTGGACCAATTGAGCGACAAGCACAAAAAAAGCAAACACCTCCCGAGTGCACTTTTGAAAAAGGGATTGATTTATTTCAACACAAACAAGTCCGAAAAATCGATAAAAACCTACAAAGAACTTGTCAAATCCTATCCAAGATCCAAAGAAGCGCAGCAAGCAATTCAAAATGCCCGACAAGTATATGTAGAGCTTGACAAAGTAACAGCCTATGCGCTATGGCTACAAAGTATTGAGCATTCCGATTTTACAAACACTGACTTGGACAACACCATGTTTGAGGCTGCTGAAATCAAATACTTAGCACGTAAAACTCCTCAAGCAATCATCAGTCTAAACAAATACCTGTCACAATTCCCAGACGGACTGCACAGTTTAAAAGCTCACTTTTACAGAGCACAAGCCTATTTCAACACAAAAGAAAATACAAAAGCAGGTGTAGATTACGAATTTGTAGTCGCCCAAAACCCAAACGAGCATTCCGAGAAATCCCTGTCTCGATTGGCGCAAATCTATCTGGAAGAAAACTCTTGGAGCCAGGCAATTCCCCTTCTAAAAAGGCTGGAACAAGAAGCCAACGCTCCCGAAAACATTCTGTTTGCTCAAAGCAACATCATGAAAGGCATGTACGAAAACAAAAACTTTTCCGAAACGGTTCGCTATGCGGAAACCGTACTAAAAAACCCAAAAGCAAGTACTCAATTAAAATCAGATGCCTATGTGTACAGCGCCCGTTCCGCATTCAAGACAAAGAACTTTCAGAAAGCCGAAAATGCGTACGAAAAAGTAACCGAATTGGCAACGGGTATCTTAAAAGCAGAAGCCCTCTACCACAAAGCGTATTTCCAACACCAAGCAAAAGACTATGAAGCGTCCAACAAGACGGTACAGCAATTGGCTGCAGACTTCGCTTCCTATAAAAAATGGGGCATCAAAGGGTTGCTTCTGATGGCGAGCAACAACGAAAAGTTGGGAGATTTCTTTCAGGCTACCTACATTTTAGAAAGCCTTATTGCCAATTACAAGGCCTATCCAGAAATGGTCAAAGAAGCTCAAAAATTATTGAGAGCCGTCCGTGAAAAAGAAACAGCGCAAAGTGAGGCAACTATAAATTAATTCTCATTTCAAATCACGGCAACTCGAAACGAACTAGTTCATACTTTAGCAACCATGAAAAAAATACACCTTCTTTTTTTGACAGTCCTCCACACCGCAATTGGATTTGCTCAAACCGAAAAAGACAGCATCCAAACCGAAATTATCCATGTGGTTACTTCTTTTAACCCTCACATTTCAGAAGCTTTCAAAATCAAAGACAAACCGGCTATCCCCTCGGATACTTTTCTCAAAAAGAACGTGAGCTATCAGATCGCCCCCATCCCCATAAATTCTGCTTTTGAACCCAATGTCGGAGGTTATAAATCTGTAAAAATACCTCCAAAAACGAGCTGGTTTCCCAATTATATAAAAGCGGGATACGGAAACTATGGAACGCCTATGGTAGAGGGTTTTGCAACGCACAAAAAAAGAGAACACCACTATCAATACCAGCTCTTCAACAGGTCTTCTGAAGGAGGCATACAAGGGGTCGAACTTGACAACAACAGCCTCAAAACAGCGATTGGGTTTGCCTATAAAAATACAGAACAAAATTTCGATTGGGAAGCGACAGCAAACTACAAAAAAACCCTCGAAAACTGGTACGGTAGCGCTGTCAATCTAGATCCATCGGTACGCACCGACCTCCAAGAAAAACAGGTCTACAACCAATTTTCAATCGGCGGGCAACTGCACTTTCAAAAAAAACAAATCAAAAAAATAAGTGCGGACCTTCAAACTTTTTCAGACAAATTTGACAGCAAAGAAGCAGAATTCAACGCGGCTGCATCTTTTGAATTCCCTTTGTTAAAAAACACCTTGCAAAGTCAATTTCAATTGAACTTTTTAAATGGCGAATTCAAAAAAGAATACGAAAAAGACAGCGCCATCAACTATGGCTTTTTCGGCATCAACGCGCAGGCCCATTTACCCATTCAAAAGGACAATTTCTACCTGTCTATCGGTGCTAAAATCAACTATATTTCGGATTTGGAACACCGACAAAACAAAATTTACTTTTATCCCGACCTTCGGATAGACTTCGCTGTTTTGGAAGAAGTTCTCAACGCATATGCAGGGGTTACTGGAGGGTTCCAACAGAATTCTTATCGAGAACTGGCAGCAAAAAACCCCTTTGTCTCTCCGACCTTGACCATACAACCTAGCGACAATTCCTCCTCGTTTTTTACGGGAATCAAAGGGAATATTTCTGCTGACATACACTACGATCTAAAAGCGGTCCTTCACCAAGAAAATGACAAAGCCTTATTTCGTCAAAACAAAAGTTTGACAGACGGAACGGGTATCTTGGAAAATGGCTACGAAGCAGGCAACTCCTTTTATGTGATTTACGACCAAATGCGCACTTTTGGGTTGGAAGGAAGCATCGCTGCTACCTTGTCAGAAAAATGGGTTTCAGGAGCCTCCTTCAGCTTTCGCTCCTACACGCTGGACAAAGAAGAAAAAGCTTGGAACCTCCCAGCCTTTCAATCCAAACTTTACGCGACCTACAAGCAAGACAAATGGAGCGGAAGTTCTCATTTGAAAATCGTGGGAAAACGATACGACTACGACCTGTTGTCAGATGCCAACATTACACTCAAGGCCTATGCAGATTTGAGTGCAAATGTCAATTATACTTTTGACACAAAATGGACTGCTTTTGTAGAGATCAACAACCTGCTAAACAACAACTACGAACGTTTTGCAAATTTCAACGTACAAGGCTTTCAACTTCTTGCCGGTGTAATTTATAAATTTGACTTGTAGCACCTCAGGAAAACCAGACTTTTTCAGACATGACAATTGTCATCTTATAAAAGTTACTTTTCGGCTATCTTAGCAGCGCTTCCTTTTACAGGAACAAAACGCACCCCTTGTAGAATTTCGTCTTTCTAAAAAATGAAACCGGTTCTTGCCAAGGAGTTTTGCCCCCTCATTGCTTATTTGTGCAAAATGTTTTCTAGCAAGTTCTAGAATGACAACCCTTAAAATCCTCGACACATGATTTCGGTAAAAAAACACGGGATTTTGCTAAGTCCTACTGACCATGAATTTGAAAACAACGGCGTCTTCAATCCAGGAATTTTTCAAATTGACAACAAAGTGCATATTTTGTACAGAGCCGTTCAAAATGGAAATTTCTCTACCATCGGCTACGCCAAAACGGAAGGGCCGCTTCAATTGATAGAAAGAAACCAACGACCTCTACTAATTCCTGAATTTGACTATGAAAAACAAGGAATAGAAGACCCTCGAATCGTAAAAATAGACAGCACCTACTACATCACATATACCGCCTATGACGGAATCAATGCCATGGGAGCAGTTGCCAC